>JAABUN010000548.1_pt1 | contig 96385 bp, 98 predicted proteins | sample 5559311 | NCBI WGS metagenome assembly JAABUN01 (sample SAMN10711877, study PRJNA513370) | rock metagenome | isolation source: Antarctica rocks | place: Antarctica: Victoria Land, Siegfried Peak sud | reverse complement strand
AGATGGTGATGCCGGGAGACAACGTGCAGATGGGGGTGGAGCTGATCACGCCGGTGGCGATCGAGGAGGGCTTGCGGTTCGCGATTCGCGAGGGCGGACGGACGGTCGGGGCCGGCGCGGTCACCAGAATCACCACCTAACGAACGTGTTGTCGAGACCCACCGCCCGCAAGGGGGGTGGGTCTCGATTGAATAGCCGGGGGAATTGTCATTATGGTCACGGCGCGCAAGGCGGCCCAAAAGATCCGGATACGTCTCAAGGCGTACGATCACAAGATCCTCGATCAGTCGGCGTCCCGGATCGTCCAGACCGCCGAGGCGACAGGCGCCAAGGTCGCTGGTCCGATCCCATTGCCAACGCGAATCGAGAAGTTCTGCGTGATCCGGTCACCGTTCATCGACAAGGATTCGCAGGAGCAGTTCGAGATCCGGACGCACAAGCGCCTCATCGATGTGCTGGAACCAAGCGGAAATACGATTCGGGCCTTGATGCGGCTGAATCTGCCGGCCGGTGTGGATATCGAAATCAAGCTGTAGCGAGTGGGCGAGACCTGACAGGTTCTTCATCGTTCGATGGGAGCCCGGGAACAACGCAACACGCTCTGTGAGCGAACACGGCGGTCAACGCTGGTTTCGCTTCCTGACCGAGAGCAGGGGAGAGCCAATGGTACGCGGGTTGATCGGGCGCAAGCTCGGGATGACACAGATATTCGACGAGCAGGGTCTGGCCCGGCCGGTAACGGTGATCGAGGCGGGCCCATGCGTGGTGACGCAGGTCCGGAGTCAGGAAACGGACGGCTACGACGCCGTTCAGCTCGGGTTCGGGATCGCGAAGCGATTGAACAAGCCAGACGCCGGACATGTGCGGGCGAGTGGACATCAGGTCAAGACCCTTCGCGAGTTCATGGCGGACGATTACAGTGCGGTCGAAGTCGGGCAGGTCTTCAAGGTCGACACTTTCGCCGCGGGCGAGGTGGTCGACGTCACTGGAACCTCCAAAGGCCGCGGATTCCAGGGCGGCATGAAACGGCACGGCTTTCACGGCGGACCCAAGACCCACGGTCAATCCGATCGTGCCCGGGCACCGGGATCGATCGGCTCCAGCGCGACGCCGGGCCGGGTGTTCAAGGGAATCAAGATGGCCGGTCACATGGGACATGAGCGAGTGACCGTCCAGAACCTGACAATTCTCCGGGTAGACGCGGAACGCAATCTCTTGCTGGTCGAAGGCTCGGTTCCAGGGCCGAACAAGGGCACGCTCCTGATCAAGCGTGCCGTCAAAGGTCAACGGTAATCGTCGAGGCTAACCGCCCAAACGATGACTCATGGGAGCACAGACGACGATGCAGATAGAGATTGATGTTCACGATATCCGGGGCCAGGTCGTCGGGACCGTCGCACTCGATGAAACCATCTGGGGGATCGAGCCGCACATTCCGGTCATGCACCAGGCACTGGTGCGTCAGCAGGCCAACGCCCGGCTCGGAACCCACGACACGAAGACTCGCGGCGAGGTTCGCGGTGGCGGGCGCAAGCCCTGGCGTCAAAAGGGCACTGGCCGTGCGCGGCAGGGCACGATCCGCGCTCCGCAATGGAAAGGCGGTGGCGTGGTCTGGGGACCGCATCCTCGCAAGTACACGCAGGCGATGCCGAAGCAGATGCGACGCCTCGCGATCCGCTCGGCGCTCTCCGCGAAGCTCCGCGATGAGCGGCTGATGGTCGTCCAGGGGCTTGGCGAGATCGAGCCGCGGACGAAGGCCTTCAAGACCTTTCTCGAACAGGTGCCGGAGTCGCGGTCGTTCCTGATCGTGATGGGCGAGAAGAACGACTCGATCGAGCGGGCCGCGTCCAATCTCGAGGGCGCGAAGACGATCATCGCGCCGATCCTGAACGTGCGGGATGTGTTGAAGTACGACCGCCTGATCGTGACTCACGAAGCACTGGCCGTGATCGAAGGGCTGTGGGCGCTTCCCGAAGAGAAGCGAGTCCCGAGTCAGTGGAAGCTGAAACGGCTGGCCGCGGCCCAGCAATCGGCGGCTGTCGTCGAGGAGGTGGCATAACGTGGCTGAGCTTCGCCTGGAGGACATTATCCGGCGTCCCCGCATTACCGAGAAGAACACCTGGCTTATGGAGAAGGGGCAGTACACCTTCGAGGTGCATCCTGACGCAAACAAGATCCAGATCAAAGCGGCAGTTCAGGCGACATTCTCCGTGAGTGTCAAGGCGGTCAATACGATGAACGTGAAGCCAAAACCGCGATCCCGCATGCTCCGCCGCGGCGCGGGGCGGATCACCGGGCACGGCAAGGGCTGGAAGAAGGCGATCGTCACGCTTGCTCCCGGCCAGCACATCGACCTCTTCGAGCAGGTCTAGCGCCCTAACGGGTTAGAAGGGAACCGTTGACGATGCCGATTCGCAAGTACAAGCCAACGTCCCCGGCGCGCCGCTCGATGAGTGTCAGCACGTTCGAGGAAATCACCAAGAAGAAGCCGGAGAAGCGGCTGACGAGACCGCTGAAGAAGACGGCCGGACGGAACAACCGGGGCCGGATCACGACACGGCACAAGGGCGGCGGCGCCAAGCGCTTCTACCGGATCATCGACTTCAAGCGGAACAAGCCCGGCGTGCCGGCGCGAATCGCGGCGATCGAATATGATCCGAACCGCTCGGCCCGGATCGCCTTGCTCTTCTACCGCGATGGTGAGAAGCGCTACATCCTGGCGCCGCTCGGGGTTCGGGTCGACGACATGGTCGTGTCTGGCCCAGACGCCCCGATCCGAACCGGAAACGCCCTGCCGCTCCGGAACATCCCGACCGGAACTCAGATCCATAATATCGAGCTGTACCCAGGCAAGGGCGGCCAACTCTGCCGCTCCGCCGGGGTGTCGGCTCAGCTGATGGCGAAGGTCGGTGACTATGGTCAGGTCCGGATGCCATCCGGCGAGGTTCGGCTGATTCACCTGACCTGCCTCGCGACCCTTGGCCAGGTCGGCAACGTCGACCACGAGAACATCCAGATCGGCAAGGCTGGGCGCAGCCGCCACATGGGCCGGCGGCCGACCGTGCGGGGCTCGGTGATGAACCCGCGTGACCATCCGCATGGCGGTGGTGAGGGCAAGGCGCCGATCGGTGGCCAGCCGAAGACGAAGTGGGGCAAGCCCGCGTTCCAGCGAACGCGCAACAGCAAGCGGACTGATTCGATGATTGTTCGCCGCCGCCCGACAAAGCGGCGCTGACCGGACATGGCGCGACTGGCATGTCTCGCGGCCTATCGATGGAAGCGCTGACGACAAAGCGGGAGTAACGAGGAGAACAACGTGTCGAGATCATCCAAGAAGGGACCGTACATCGATCCCAAGCTGCAGAAGAAGGTCGATGCCCTGAACCAGACGCCTCAGCGAACGGTGATTCGTACCTGGGCGCGTGCCAGCACGATCTTTCCGGGAATGGTGGGCCATACCATTGCAGTACATAACGGTCGGCAGCATGTTCCGATCTTTGTATCCGAGCAGATGGTCGGTCACAAGCTCGGCGAGTTCGCTCCAACCCGGACCTTCCGGGGGCATGGCAAGGACGCGGACCGCCGCGGTCGCCGCTAAGGCGAGAGAGAGGACGGAAGAGCGATGGAAGTTCGAGCCAGCGTGCAACGTGTTCGCATCTCTCCTCGCAAGGCCCGGCTCGTCGTGGATCTGGTCCGCGGCAAGAAGGTCACCGAGGCGATCGCGATCATGAAGTTTCTGCCGAACAAGGCAGCGGTCGATGTCGAGCGCTTGCTGAAGTCGGTATCGGCGAATGCGGAAAACAACTATGACCTGGATCCCGACGATCTCTGGGTCAAGGCGATCTACGCCGACGATGCCGCGCAGATGCGCCGGTTCAAGCCGAAGGCGCGCGGGCGGGTAGGGCGGATCATTCGACGATCCTGCCACATCACCGTGATCGCCGAAGAGAGGGAGCGTCGCTGATGGGCCGTAAAGTCAATCCGATTGGATTCCGGCTGGGAATCGCCAGCGAGTGGGAATCGAAGTGGTTCGCGGAGCGCAACTACACCGAGCTGGTGCACGAGGATCTCCGGATCCGTACGCTCATCATGAAGGAACTCACCCGGGCCGGGATTGCGCGGATCGAGTTGGAGCGCGCGGCCAACAAGGTCGATGTCACGCTCCGGACGTCCAAGCCGGGGATCGTGATCGGCAAGCAGGGGGCGAACGTCGAGCGCCTGCGGCAGATGGTCGAGAAGGAAGTTGGCAAGAAGGTCAACATCCGGATCGAGGAGATCAAGGTCCCCGAGATCGAAGCCCGGCTGATCGCGGAGAGCATCGCCGAGCAGATCGCGCGGCGCGTCTCCTACCGCCGCGCGATGAAGCATGCTGTCCAGCAGGCAATGCGCCGGGGCGCGAAAGGCGTCAAGATTCGCCTCGGCGGCCGCCTCGGCGGCGCGGAGATGAGCCGCACGGTCACGGAGATGGATGGCAGGGTGCCGCTGCATACGCTCCGCGCCAACATCGACTTCGCGACCGTTCACGCCCACACCACCTATGGCGCAATCGGCGTCAAGGTCTGGGTGTACAAGGGTGATGTGATCCGAACGCGCAATGAGGCCACCGAGGCCTCGCTGACCGCCGATCTTGCCACGGCCGGTGACTAACGGCGTCACCTTCGGACGCGCGCTTGCCGGGGTCTCACCGCGGCGGCCAACAGTAATGAAGCGGAGTAGATGTCATGTTGATGCCGAGGCGGACAAAATACCGCAAGGTGATGCGGGGCCGAATGCGCGGCAAGGCCTACCGCGGGTCGAATATCTCGTTCGGCGAATACGGCTTGCAATCGATCGAGCCGGCCTGGGTCACCAGCCGACAGATCGAAGCGGCGCGCCGCGCGATCACCAACTACCTGAAGCGTGGTGGCAAGGTCTGGATCCGGATCTTCCCGGACAAGCCGGTCACGCAGAAGCCGGCCGAAACCCGCATGGGCAAGGGCAAGGGCAACCCGGAATACTGGGTCGCCGTGGTCAAGCCGGGCCGGATGCTGTTCGAGATCGCGGGCGTGTCCGGTGACCGGGCGGAAGAAGCCCTGCGCCGGGCCGGCATGAAGATGCCGATGAAGACGAAGGTGCTGATCCGCGAGACGCCGGGCGCACCGGCCACGGTCGAGGAGGGTGCGGCATGAAACCGGCGGAACTTCGCGTCCTCACGCCCGAGCAGCTCGAGGAACGTCTTCAGGAACTCCACGGCGAATGGCGGGACCTCCGATTCCAGGAAGCCGTCGGCAACCTGACCGCGACCTCCCGGACCCGGCAGATCCGCAAGGAAATCGCCCGGATCCTGACCATCATTACCGAGAACGAACAGCGACAACCGGCGGCGGCGCGATAAGGCGTCGGCGGCCGGTGCGGGAATCCGAGGAAACGCATGACCGAGGTACAGGAAATCACGGCGCCAGCCGAGGAAACGGTCCAGCCGCTGCAGAAGCCGCGGACCATGAAGGTCGGGAAGGTCGTCAGCGACAAGATGGAAAAGACCGTCGTCGTCAGCGTGGACTATGTCCGCCGCCATCCGCTGTATCACAAGCGGATTACGCGGAAGAGCAAGTTCTTTGCGCACGACGAGTCCAACCTCTGCAAGCCGGGGGATATCGTCCGGATCGAAGAGACCCGGCCACTTTCCAAGCGCAAGCGCTGGATCGTGCGCGAGATCGTCGAGCGCGCGGTTCAGATCTAGATTCGGACGCGCCCGCACGAGTTCGGGCGGTGCGTGGCCCGGAAGGAGGAAACGGTGATTCAGCCACAAACGCGGCTCACGGTAGCCGACAACAGCGGAGCACGGGAGATCATGTGTATTCGCGTGCTGGGTGGCTCGTCCCGCAAGTATGGAAGCGTTGGCGACACGATCATCGCCTCGGTGAAAGTCGCGCAGCCAAACGCCGCCGTCAAGAAGGGCGATGTCATTCGCGCGGTGATCGTGCGAACAGCGAGCGAGTACGGGCGGGCGGATGGCAGCCATATCAAGTTCGACGACAATGCGGCGGTGCTGATCAACCCGCAAGGTGCGCCTCGTGGCACGCGGATCTTCGGCCCGGTGGGCCGCGAGCTTCGCGAGCGAGCGTACATGCGGATTGTGTCACTCGCCCCTGAAACGTTGTAGGGGACAGTGATGAGGAAGATTCGGACCGGCGATAATGTGCTCGTCACCACCGGCCGCAACAAGGGGCAGCGCGGGATCGTCCGCCAGAACCTGATCGCGCGGGACCGGGTGGTGATCGAGGGCGTCAATATCGTCAAGAAACACATGAAGCGTGGCCGTGCGCGGCAGGCCGGGATCGTGGAAGTCGAAGCGGCACTGCACGTCTCCAACGTCAGGCTTGTCTGCCCCAACTGCAGTCAGCCGAGCCGCGTCGGCGTCCGAACCGGCGCCGATGGCAAGAACGAGCGATTCTGCAAGAAGTGTGAGCAAACGATTCCCCGCCCCGTGGCCTAACCCGGGCAGGCCCCAAGCGTCGGGCCCGGATACCCGGCGAACGTCCAGAGCGACATCGGCAAGGACAAGGATAAGAGGAGCGGCGACCTGAGTGCCGTTTCACGACGGCAGACCAGGTGGGAACGCCGGCTGAGTTCACGGGGAACCGGACCCTATTCCGGATTGAGGCAGGGATGTCCATGGCTCGTGTACGCGATCGCTATCAAGAGGAAGTGATTCCTACCCTTACGGGGGATTTCGGATTCAAGAATGTGTATCAGGTGCCGCGTCTGCAAAAGATCGTGATCAACATCGGTCTTGGCGAGGCGGTCGCGAATGGCAAGGCGCTCGATGCCGCGGTGAACGACCTGACGACGATCACCGGCCAACGGCCGGTGGTGACACGGGCCAAGAAGTCGATTGCCGCGTTCAAGCTGCGAGCCGGAATGCCGATCGGCGCGATGGTTACGTTGCGCGGCGTGCGGATGTATGAGTTCTACGATCGCCTGACGGCGATCTCGCTGCCACGAATCCGGGATTTCCGGGGCGTCTCGCCGAACTCGTTCGACGGGCGCGGCAACTACACGCTCGGTCTCCGGGAGCAATTGCTCTTTCCGGAAATCGAATACGACCAGATCGACAAGGTGCGCGGGCTCGAGATCAGCATCGTGACCACCGCGCGCACCGATGAAGAAGGGCGACGGCTTCTCGCGCTTCTCGGAATGCCATTCGCGAAGTAAGACGGAGGAACCATGGCCAAGACGAGTTTGATCATCAAGGCGCAACGGACACCGAAGTTTTCCACCCGTGGCGTCAACCGCTGCCGGGTGTGCGGTCGCGGACGGGCGTACATGCGGAAGTTCGGCGTCTGCCGAATCTGCTTCCGTGAGCTGGCGTCGGTCGGGCGATTGCCGGGCGTGACCAAGTCAAGCTGGTAGATCGGGAGCGAATGGTGAACGCGCGGCGCACGCTACGGGAAAACGGAGAACTCGACGGATGAGCGTAAATGACCCAATCAGCGACATGCTGACCAGAATTCGCAACGCGGGAATGGCGCGGCAAACCGAGACCACCATGCCCGGTACCAAGATCCTGGCCGCGATTGCCAGCATTCTCAAGCAGGAGGGCTACATCGAGGACTTTCAGGTTATCGAAAAACGCCCCCAGAATCAGTTGATGGTCAAGCTGAGCTATGGCCCGGACAAGGCGCACGTGATTCGCGAGATCAAGCGGATCAGCAAGCCGGGGCTCCGGGTCTACGCTGGCAAGGACCAGCTTCCTCGCGTGCGGAGCGGCCTGGGCATCGCGATCGTGAGCACCCCCCAGGGCGTGCTCACGGGGTACGAGGCCCGGCGGCGCGGCATTGGTGGCGAGGTGCTCTGCACCGTCTGGTAAGCGGACGCTGGGTACGGGGGTGCGGGCGATACCGCGACCCCCATCCCCGCGAACGACCTGAGCCGGAAGAGGAATGAGTCATGTCGAGAATCGGAATCAAACCCATACCGGTGCCGAGTGGTGTCGATGTCAACATTGGCGCGAGCAACGCGATCAGGGTCAAGGGACCGAAAGGCGAGCTGAGTTCGGCCTTCTCGCCGCGCCTGTCGATCGTCCTCGACGACGGCATCGTCCGCGTCGAGCGCCCAAACGACGAGCGCGAGATGCGCGCGATGCATGGCCTGACCCGTTCGCTGCTGAGCAACATGGTCGTCGGCGTGACCGATGGTTATACCAAGAATCTCGAAATTCTTGGGGTCGGGTACCGCGCCGCGATGGATGGCAAGAATCTCGTGCTCAACGTGGGGTACTCCCACTCGGTGCGAATGGTCCCGCCTGAGGGCATCACCTACCGGCTCGAAGGCAACAACCGGGTTGCCGTGAGCGGGATCGACAAGCAGGTCGTCGGTGAGGAGGCCGCCCGGATTCGTGGGGTCCGCCCGCCGGAACCCTACAAGGGCAAGGGCATCCGGTATGCCGGCGAAGTCGTCCGGCGCAAGGCTGGCAAGGCGGGCAAGGCCAAGTAGAGCGCGGTCCCCGACCGTATCGGAACGGTGGATTCGACATTATCTCGCGTCGTGGAACGATTCACCGGTTTCCGGGAGAGAGGAGCAGGCAATGCGTACGAAGTATCGAAAGGCGCTGACGCCGCGAAAGCGGCGCCACGTTCGCGTGCGAGCGAAGATCAGCGGAACGGCGGGCCGGCCCAGATTGAATGTCTTTCGGTCGTCGGCGCACATCTATGCGCAGGTGATCGACGACCTCAAGGGTCACACGATCGTCGCGGCGAGCGACCTCGACGAGGTGGTCCGCGATCGGGCGGGCACGGGCGCCACGAAATCGGTTCGAGCCAGGGCGGTCGGCGAGGTGATCGCCGAGCGAGCGAAACTGGCCGGTGTCGACGCCGTCCTCTTCGACCGCGGTGGGTTCCTTTACCATGGACGTGTCAAGGCGGTGGCGGAAGGTGCTCGGGAGAGCGGCCTGAAGTTTTAGGCGTGTGTCCTTCCGGCGCGCAAGGCAACGGGCCAAGTGCCGGTATGGGCAGCGAATGATCTGGAGTCAACCATGGATCGGAATCGGGAAGAGCGTCAACCGCGCCGGAGATCCGATGAGGACGGCGGCGGGAATGAGCTTGAGGAGCGGTTGGTACGGATCAACCGGGTTTCCAAGGTACATCAGGGCGGTCGTACGTTCTCGTTCGGCAGCATCGTCGTGGTCGGCGACGGCAAGGGCAAAGTCGGCGTCGGGCTCGGCAAGGCTGGTGAGGTGCCAGACAGCATCCGCAAGGGTGGAGAGGTCGCCAAGAAGCGGATGATCACCGTCCCGCTCGACGGCGGGACCATCCCGCACGAGGTCGAATCGACCTTTGGCGCATCGCGGGTGATGCTCAAGCCGGCCTCCCCGGGAACCGGCGTGATCGCCGGAGGTGGAGTTCGCGCGGTCGTCGAGGTCGCGGGGATCCGCGACATCCTGACGAAGTCGCTCGGCAACAACAACCCGGTGAATGTCGTCCGGGCCACGATCAAGGCGCTGGAAAGCCTCGAATCGGAGCAGGCTGTCGCCGCGCGGCGCAAGCGCGTCACCCGCACGCTGCGCAAGCCGTTCGATCACGGTCCGAACTCGGGAGCCGGTGAGCCAACGCGCCCGCGCGCGCAGGCGCAACCGTTGATTCCGGTCAACGCGAATCAGGGCGGCAATCGTGGCAACCGGCGCGGTGGGCCGGGCGGGCAGGGTGGTCGCGGCCAGCGAGGTGGACAATCATGAGCGACCTCCAGGCAGGACCCGCGACCGGCCAGCTCAGGATTACCCTGGTTCGGAGCACGATCGGCAGGCCAGCCGACCAGGGGCGAACCGTTCGCTCGCTCGGTCTGCGCCGAATGCACCATACGGTCCTGCGACCGGACCAGCCCGCGATTCGCGGCATGGTGCAGAAGATAAGCCATCTTTTGAAGGTCGAGGAAGTCGCTGCCGAGTAACTCCGGGCGTCTCCGTCCGGTTGACTCGTCCAGGTGAAAGAAGAACACGACGATGCCATTGACAATCGATGATTTGCGTCCACCCAAGGGCTCCAACACGCCCAAGCGGCGTGTCGGCCGTGGCCACGGGAGTGGCCGGGGCAAGACCGCGGGGCGCGGTACCAAGGGGCAGAACTCCCGGGCCGGCGGCGGGGTTCGCCTCGGGTTCGAGGGCGGTCAGCTCCCGATCCAGCGCCGGATGCCGTACAAGCGAGGATTCACCAACATCTGGCGTACGCCGTGGGAGACGGTCAATGTCGGCCGGCTCGCGGAGCTCGGCATCGACGGACCGATCACGCCCGAGGTGCTCGCCGATCTCGGCGTGACCCGGGGAATCGAGTTTCCGGTCAAGGTCCTGGCTCATGGCGAGCTGTCGGAGCCGCTGACGATCAAGGCGCACGCGTTCTCCAAAACCGCCCTGGCGGCGATTCAGGAAGCAGGCGGCTCGGTCGAGACGCTGGAGCGTACCGACCAATGGATCACCGCCCGCTCGCGGAGCCGCCGGTTGCCCATGACGCGCGAGCTCAAGGCGATGCGTGTCGGCAAGGTCGGCGGACCGTCCCGTCGTGAGGCGCTTGCGATCCTGCAGGGTCAGCGGGACCAAGAGGCACCAGCGATCAAGGAGGCCTAGACATGCTCCAGGCCGTCATCAACGCCTTCCGGATTCCCGATCTTCGCGCGAAGATCCTGTTCACGTTGGCGATGCTCTTCATCTTCCGGTGCATCGCCAGCGTGCCGATCCCCAACGTCGACCGCGACGGACTGCGGGCTTTCATCGAAAATAATCAGCTCCTCGGGATGCTGAACCTGTTCTCGGGTAGTGGGCTGACGAACTTCTCGATCGTGGCCCTCGGCGTCTATCCGTACATCACGGCGTCGATCATCATGCAGCTGATGACGCCGATCGTGCCTCGCCTCAACGAGCTCTCAATGGAGGGGCAGCAGGGGCGGAACCGGATCAACCAATACACGCACTGGCTGACTGTTCCCCTCGCGCTGCTCCAGGGCTATGGCCAGACGCTGCTGTTTTCGAGCCAGACGGGACCCGACGGCCGGAGACTGATCGAAAACTTTGGCCTCTTCAACGTGGATACCGCGCTGCCCACCATCGCGGTCCTGCTGTCGCTGACCGCCGGAACCATGCTGCTGGTCTGGATTGGCGAGTTGATCACCGAAAAGGGGATCGGCAACGGCATCTCGATCATCATCTTCGGCGGCATCGTGGCATCCCTTCCAGGGAACATCGGTGCGCTCGGAAGCGGATCGGCGGGCTCGAGCATCGTCGGGCTCCTCCTGTTCGTTGCGATCGGGCTGTTGACGGTGGTGGGCGTCGTGCTCATCAACGAGGGCCAGCGCCGGATTCCGGTGCACCACGCGAAGCGGGTGCGGTCGGGCCGGGTCTATGGCGGGACGACGACGAACATTCCGCTCAAGGTCAACAGCGCCGGGATGATCCCGCTCATCTTCGCGGTCAGCATCATGGTCTTCCCGGGGATGATCGCGAGCTTCCTCGAAGCCTCGAGCACCGAGTGGGTCCGGAATATTGCCGAGCGGATCCGGATCTGGCTGAGCCCGGATACCATTCCCTACAACATCGTCTACTTCTTCATGGTCGTCGGGTTTACGTTCTTCTACACCATGGTCGTCTTCCAGCAGCAGCGGATTCCAGAGTCGCTGCAACGGCAGGGCGCGTTCGTGCCCGGCATTCGGCCTGGCAAGAATACGACGGCGTACCTTCAGCGCGTGTTGTCGCGGATCACGATCGTCGGGGCGTTGTTCCTCGGTCTGGTCGCGATCCTTCCGTTCATTGCTAGCCGCATCACCGGCGTGACCGCGCTGCAGCTGAGTGCGACATCGCTCCTGATCGTGGTCGGCGTCGCGATCGACACGATGCGTCAGCTCGAAGCGCAGCTGATGATGCGGAATTACGAAGGCTTCATCAATTAGCGACCCGTCACCACGGAGCGCGAACCGGGCGTTCGACGTCTCTTTACGATGTCGAGCATCCGGTGCGAGGTTTCGCGGTGAGCGAATGTCGAGAGGGCGTTGCTCGTGCATGTCATCCTGATGGGCGCGCAGGGGTCTGGCAAAGGCACCCAGGCGGCGCTCCTTGGACCGCGACTCAACCTCGTGAAGATCGCAACTGGTGATCTCTTTCGGGCCGAGATCGCGTCCGGCTCACCGCTTGGAATCGAACTGAAGGGAATTCTGGGCCGGGGCGACCTCGTGCCGGATGGTCTGACCACGAGCATCGTTCGCGGTCGGATCGCGGCCCTGGTCGCTGACCGGGAAGCGGGGAAACCCGTGGCCGGCGCCCTGCTCGACGGCTTCCCCCGTACCGCCGTCCAGGCGCGGTCACTCGACGCCATCCTGAGCGAGCAGGGGGAGCGGCTGACAGTCGTGGTCGAGATCGTCGTGCCGCGGGACACGCTCGTCTCGCGGCTCTCCGGGCGTCGGGTCTGCATGGATTGCGGGAAGGTGTTCCATGTCGAGTCGAACCCGGTTCCAGCAGGCAATCTCTGCGACTCATGCGGCGGCGATGTGATCCAGCGCGAGGACGACATGCCGGGTCCGATCGCGAGGCGGCTCGCGCTCTACTACGATCAGACTGCGCCGCTTCTCGACTACTACCGGAACCTCGGTCTTTTGGAACAGGTGGACGGAGACCAGCCGGTCGATGCCGTGACCAGCGCCATCCTGACGATCGTCGATCGCCGGCTAGCCGCTAGTGGGACCGTCTGAGCATGGCCATCTCGATCAAGAACAGCGCCAAAATCGAAAAGATGCGCCGGGCCGGGGATGTAGTCGCGCTCTGCCACCAGCGGGTGAAGGATGCGATATCCCCTGGCGTCACCACCGCCGAGCTCGACGCTATCGTGCGCGATACGATCGCCGATCAGGGCGCGCTGTCCAACTTCTTCGGGCACCAAGGCTTCCCCGGCTATAGCTGCACCTCGGTGAATGACCAAATCGTGCACGGGATTCCCGGGACGCGACGACTGTTGGAGGGCGACATCATCGCGATCGACATCGGCGCCATCGTCGAGGGGTTCCATGGGGATTCGGCGTGGACCTATGGTGTCGGGGCGATCAGCGAAGAGGCGCGGCGACTGCTCGATGATACCGAGGCGGCGCTCTACGAAGGCCTGAAACAGGCGACCGCGGGCAACCGGCTCGGCGCCATCGGCCATGCGGTCGAAGCGTACGCCGCGCCGCGCGGGTATGGCATTGTGCGAGAGTATGGCGGGCATGGCATTGGGCGCGAGATGTGGGAAGAACCGCACGTCCCGAACCATGGGGATCCGAACCGCGGCATTCGCCTTCGGGCGGGCATGACCTTGGCGATCGAGCCGATGCTGAGCCTGGGCACGGAAGAGACCCAGGTGATGGAGGACGAGTGGACGGTGACGACCGTCGACGGCTCATGGTCCGCCCACTTCGAACATACGGTCGCGATTACCGACGGCGCGCCAGAAATCCTGACTCAACGCAACGCATCAGTGGTACAATGACTGTTCGTGGCGCATGTCGGGAGACATGCGCTATCCGCGTGTTCGCTTGGTGAAGGTCGTTTCTCTCGCCCGTTCGAAGATGAGACTGGGTGCCGGTTCACGAGAACCACGCTGGCACGCTGACCAATCCGGACATCTCAGGATTCCCGGACCGGCGTGGAACGAACCACGCGCCATGGATGGTCATGGGATGAGGAGATTCAAACACATGAAGGTTTCAGCAGCAGTGTCCAAGCGTTGCGACAACTGCCGGGTCATCCGCCGAAAAGGAATTGTCCGCGTCATCTGCACGAATCCGCGGCACAAGCAGCGGCAAGGTTGAGGCACGGAAAGCGTTCGATCGCGCTCGCTGGGTGCGATCCGACCGCTTCGTTATTGTCGCGCACGACGACGAGGTGATGAATGGCAAGAATTTCCGGTGTGGACCTTCCCCGCGAGAAGCGGGTCGAAATCGGATTGACCTATATCTTCGGGGTTGGGCTGACCACGAGCCAGCAATTGCTGGAGCGCACGAGCATCAGCGCCGATACGCGGGTTCGCGACCTGACCGATGACGAGATCACTCGTCTTCGCGACATCATCGACCGTGAAATGCGCGTCGAAGGCGATCTGCGGCGCGAAGTGGCGATGAACATCAAGCGCCTGGTGGACATTGGCTCCTACCGGGGGCTCCGTCATCGCCGGGGCATGCCGCTCCGGGGGCAACGCACGCGCACCAATGCGCGGACGCGACGTGGTCCGAAGCGCGCGATCGGCGGGCGGAAGAAGTAAACGATCCGGCCTGCCGCACTCTTCTAAAGGTTGGCTTCAAGCGAGCGTGGACAGATCGAGACAACACTGGAGGTAGCAGGACATCATGGCGGAACGTGGTCGAAGTGCGGGTCAAGCGAAGGGCCGTGTCCGACGCAGGGATCGGAAGAACATCCCTCGTGGACGAGCATACATACAGGCAACATTCAACAACACGATCGTCACCCTGACCGATCCGACTGGCAACGTCATCGCCTGGTCGAGCGCGGGCGCCAACGGATTCAAGGGCTCGCGCAAGAGCACCCCGTTCGCGGCGCAGATGACCGCCGAAGCGGCGGCTCGGCGCGCGCAGGAGCACGGCCTGCGCCAGGTGGACGTCTTCGTTCGGGGACCGGGGTCCGGCCGCGAGATGGCGGTCCGCTCGCTGCAGTCGAGCGGGGTCATGGTAATGTCGATTGCCGACACGACGCCCATTCCTCACAACGGGTGTCGACCACCGAAGCGACGCCGGGTCTGAGCCTCAGCCGATCGGCCCTGTACCGCTGACCACGACGCGCCTCACGGCGAATCATCGGTCGCGGCGCATGTCGGCATGGTAGTCGGCGGAGGTACTGGCTCGCGGCGAACCAGTCGCTAACGCAAAGCAATATCGGACGGACCAGGAAAGCATGGCAATGGCTCTTACAGGAATGTTTACAGACCAGGACAGGATGACCGCTGATTTATCGGATCAGCCCACCTTCGCAGACGATCATGCGCAAGACGGCGAGCAGAACGGTGTCGTCAGGAGGCAAGTCCGCTTGTTGCAGCAACCCGAGTTCACCATCAAGACGATCGAGACGGGGCGCAACTACGGCCGCTACCAGATCGAACCACTCGAGCCGGGATACGGCACGACACTCGGCAACTCGCTCCGGCGGATTCTCCTGCGTTCATTGCCGGGCTGCGCGATCTCGCGGATCCGGATCGATAACGTCTGGCATGAGTTTGCGACGATCCCGAACGTCCGGGAAGATGTCACGGAAGTCGTGCTCAACCTGAAGTCGATCCGGCTCCGCCGCGTGATCGACCTGCATGGTGACGTACGGGCCCATCTCTACGCGCGGGGCGAAGGAACCGGCGAGCGAATCGTGACGGCCGCTGACGTCGAATGGCCCGCCGAGGTCGAGCTGATCAATGATGACCAGGAGATTGCCACGCTCGACGGCCCCGACGCGGTACTGGACATGGACCTGTGGATCAGCCGTGACCGTGGATATCGACCCGCCGAAGCTCAAGAGACATATGCGCTCGGCGAGATCCCGATCGACGCGATCTTCACCCCGATTCAGCGCGTGAATTTCGTGATCGAGCACACGCGGGTCGGTCAGAATGTCGATTATGACCGGCTGATTCTCGAAATCCTGACCGATGGCACGATCGAGCCCGACGATGCTCTGTCTCAATCCGCTCAAATCCTGATGGATCATGCGCGGGTGTTTGCCGAGTTCACCAAGCCCGAGCCCGAGATGTCGGCAAACTCCTTCATCTCCGAAGAGGTTCAGAACATGCCGCTGGCCGATCTCGGTCTGTCGCCGCGCGTGCTCAACGCACTTCGCAGCAAGCAGATCGACAAGGTTGGCCAAGTGTTGACGATGGACCCGGATCAACTGCTGTCGATCCGGAATTTCGGGCCGCGATCACTGACCGAATTGCGCGAGAAGCTTGGTGAATACGGGTATCTGCCGGAAGCCGAGGTTGGCGTATCGTTCAGCCTCGATGGAATGGTCGACGACGAACCGGAAACGGTGGACGCGGCGGAAGCCATCGCCACCCTGGGCGGCTTGGTCGCGACTGAGGACAATGAGGAATGAGGCATCAGAAGGCAGGACGCAAGTTTGGCCGCAACCCGAGCCAGCGCAAGGCGCTGTTGAGGCAGCAGGCGATCTCGCTCATCCTCAATGAACGGATCATGACGACCGAGGCGAAGGCCAAGGAACTACGGATCATCGTCGAGAAGCTGGTCACCATCGCGCGTGACGATTCGGGTCACCACCGCAAGCTGGTGATGTCACGAATCGACCACACGCCGGCGGTCGACCGGCTCTTCGAGGTCGTCGCTCCCCGGTACGAGGATGTTGCTGGGGGATACACCCGGATCTCGAAACTGGGTGTGCGGCGCGGCGACGCCGCTCCCTTGGTCTTGATCGAGTTCGTCGCCTAACGTCGATCGTGGATGGTGAGGAGGGTTCCGCCTCCGTCGTGCGCGACAGGGATGCGATTCCCGCCCTGAAGCTGACAATCGCCTATGACGGGACGGCGTTCCGGGGCTCGCAGCGGCAGGCCGCTGGCCGAACGGTTCAGGAAGAGCTGGAACGGTCCCTGGGCCGTCTGGGGTTCGAACGTCCGGCAACCGTGTTCGCGGGCCGCACCGACCGCGGCGTCCACGCGGTCGGTCAAGTCGTCCGGTGCGGCGACGAGCGGCCGGACTGGGGCGAGGACAAGATTGCGCGGGCGATCAACGCCATGCTCCCGGACGACATCGCGGTCAACGAGGTCGGCAGAATTTCCGCCGGCTTTCATCCCCGGTACGACGCCATCTGGCGAGAATACCGGTATCGCATCTGGTGTGGTAACGATCAGCCCATGGTGAGGCATCAGGTCTGGAATCGACGGGCGCCGCTCGATGTGGACAGGATGACGCGTGCGGCCCGGCTGCTCATTGGCACCCACGACCTGGCGGCGTTCACGGGTGGCGGCGAGGGTGTTCCCTGGTCGGCCCGGGCCCGAGCGCCTCGGGGAACGGTCCGAACGATCTTCCATTGCGGTGTGCGGGACATCGGCCCGTGGTGGGGGATTGGGCCGGGCGATGGCTACGGCATCGAGGTCCGGGTGATCGCGGATGGATTCCTGCCCCAGCTCGTGCGCACGATCGTTGGCGCGCTGACGGCGATCGGCATGAACCGGCAACCAGCGGACTGGATCACGAGACTGATCGGCGAGGCCGATCGACGACGAGGGCCGGAGACGGCCCCTTCACACGGATTGGTGCTCTGGCGCATTGGGTACGGCGATGAGATTCCTGAACCCGACCCCGACGGCAGACAGATAACGGTCATCACCAATGCCCTCTCGGCAGAGGATCAAGGGAGAACAGACATCGTGGAACGACGAACCTATTCGGCCAGAGCACAGGACGTGACCCGCAAGTGGTTCGTGGTCGACGCCGAGGGCAAGACCCTGGGCCGGCTGGCATCGGCGATCGCCGCGACAATTCGCGGCAAGAACAAGCCGATCTATACCCCGCATGCGGACACCGGCGATTTCGTGATCGTGATCAACGCGGAGAAGATCAAGGTCACCGGGAAGAAGGAGCAGCAGCACATCTACTACAGTCACTCCGGGTATCCGGGTGGGCTCAAGTCGACATCATTGCAGGATATGCGCGCCAGGCATCCCGAGCGAATCATCGAGAACGCGGTTCGTGGCATGATTCCCCGGACAACGCTGGGCAAGGCGCAGCTCAAGAAGCTGAAGGTATTCGTCGGACCCGAGCATCCGCATGGCGCTCAGAACCCGGCGCCACTCGCGATCGACGATACCGCCGCGCGCGGATAGTAATGCGAAAGAGGGAGAGATCATGAGTGAACCCGCACCCAACAAGGGGCAGTATTACTACGGCGTAGGGCGTCGCAAGACGGCGGTCGCTCGCGTCCGTCTTTATCCAGGCGAAGGCACGGTCACCGTCAACGGCAGGACGGCGCGCGAGCACTTCGGCGGTCGCGAGCTGAATTACCTGATCATGGCGGAGCCCTTCCAGGTCACCGGCACGACCGAGAAGTTCGATGTCGTGGCCACGGTGGTGGGCGGCGGAACGTCGGGTCAGGTCGGCGCCGTGCGGCACGGTATCTCCCGTGCGCTGATTCGCTTCGACGGCGAGCTTCGGGCCCCGTTGAAGTCCGCCAAGCTCCTGACCCGGGACGCCCGTGAGAAAGAGCGGAAGAAGGTCGGCCTGAAGCGGGCGCGCAAGGCGCCTCAGTACACCAAGCGCTGAGCCGCCGCTGCCGCTCGAAAGCGCGGGGACGATCTGCACCGCAATGGAATCACGAGCGCTGGCACTCACCATGTCAGCGCTCGTGTGCGTTTGCCAACCAGGGCACGCGCCAGCGGGTTCGAGCGGGCTGCACAAAGATTGGCCACAGGAAGCGGAGGGCGCCCATTCGTCCCCCTATGTTTCGCTCAGGTGCCGTTTACTGACGCTGCTGCTCGTGTAGGCACCTGCGGACATGGATTTCCTGCAGTGGTTTGCGTCGATGTGCGCTACAGCGGTTTCCGGAAGTTGTGCCTGTTGGAAATGGAAGGCGCTTCGCGCCGATTCAATGGCCGGCTGCAGCGCTTTGCGCTTCCGCCGGCGACGCGGCTGCTGGGGTCCCTCGTCGCTTTGCTCCCTCCGATGCAGCTGCTGGGATGACAGCACACGGGCACGTGTTTCGCAAACCGCTCTAGCCCGCGCCTATCGCAGGGTATCGATGCCCGTTAAGTGATCCATCCGGCAATTGCGATTCCCATTCAGGGTAGTGGCCGCCCCCGCAAGCGGCATCGGTGGCGGCCAGGGACGCGATGGGCACCTGCCTGTTATTCCGCGCTTGCAGGCCGCCTGGTAAAAGGTCTCGGCAATTCTGCAGCCAAGACCGAGGCAGAGCGAGCTTGCCGGATGGACCATTTCGATCTGAGCTATGCCCCGCGGGGGGCGGAGCCGCCGGGATGGCGGATCAGATGACCTCGGGTGGGGTCAACCGTTTTGCGGTTTCCCAATGGTGTGTCGTCCGCCGTTGCCGGTCGTATTGATCGAGCACCGCGTCACGTGCCAACTTCTCCAGTTGACCGGGCCGGGCCGCCGCAACAAGTGACCGGAGCGGATGCGCCGGGGCCGCCACACTGATCGGACCGGTGTACCCCTGGTCGGCAAGGATCGCCACGGATCGCGCGGCGATCGAGCGGCCCACGATCGGCGTGCGATAGGGACCGTCGTCCGCGACCGGCGTGATCCGGACCAGCGCGAGCCGAGGCAACAAGCGCATGATCGCCGCTTCCGCTTCCCAGTCGCGCGGGACGGACCCGGTCAGGTCCAGCGCGACATCGAGATCCCATTCCTCGGCGAGACGGCGAATCGCGCGGAGTTGGTCGAGGTGGCCCCGGTCGGCTCCGAGGTCGACGGCGCGGATGCCCACCGCGACGCGGGGGACCGCTCCGGTGCCCTCCGCCGCGAACTTCCGGATGTGGGGACCGAGCGATGATCCGCGGCGGATGTGCGCGGCTCGCGGGATAACGATCGTGCGCAAGCCATGCTCACGTCGACATCCGCGGAGAAAGTCCATCAATCGATCGGTCCGCTGGTTCACGAGTGGTCCCGTCAGCATTCCCGCGATCCAGACACTGCGGACGCGGATCATCTCTCGGGAAAGGAGTGGCGCCATGGCGGACCACGAGGGAGCCATCCAGGAGGATCGGAGATCGACATCGATCGAGTAGAACTCGTGCTCGGAAGCGGCACGGATCTGCCCACCGAGCGAGCCAAACCAGCTAGCTTCCCCTCCGTAGAGCACGGTCGGGCGACCACCGGGTTGCGGGGTTTCGTTGGTGCGGGCGCGAGCGCTCATAATCTGACGTTTCACTTCTGATGCCAGCCAGCGAGAGGATAGCTGACGAACAGGCTTAGCACGACGTTGATCCACAGTTTATCACTGGCGATTCGCTTGCCGCGATGCCGGACCGACTGCGCGTTCACGATATGGGAGTAGAGCCCGTCGTCACCGCCCGTACGATCGCGGACTCCACCGCGAGCTCGGTGGCGATCGTGAGCTTCATCAAGTCACCGGGCGTAATCGCGCTTTCCTTCGTCGCGGCGGCGAACACGACATCGCCATCGACCAGGGTGTGCGCCGGCACGATCGCGCGGGACAGCCCGTCATGGGCGGCAACGCAGCACCTGATCAGGGCGTCATGATTGCACGCGAGCGTGGTAACCACAACGATGAGCGTTGTCGCCTTGCCAGGCGCCAGATCGTTCGCGTCAGGATCACGCGCGCGCTCAAGAAACCCAACCCTGGGATCGGGAGAGCTGTCCGCCGTCATCCTGACAATCCCGAATGCATTGACGACGGCGATCACCGTGACGCTGTTCGCGCCGATCGTCCGCTGCGCAAGGCCGATTCCGCCAGGCCGGGCCGATCCGGCGCCAAGAATGGCTCCCCACATTGCTCCGTTGCCCGCGCCGACAGCGCCCTCCGGCATTGCCGCGATCGAGCCGGCCTCCGCCACGGCCGCACGCCCGAATGCGGCGTCCGGGGCTTTCGCCGCCCCGACCGCAAGGTCGAAGATCACGGCGGCCGGTACGATCGGGACCGGACCAGCGGGGGTCGGAAAGCCGCGACCGGCCTCCGCCAAGGCACGCATGACTCCATCCGCCGCGCCCAGTCCGAACGCGCTTCCTCCCGTCAGGAGGATCGCGTCGGCTCGCTGCACCATCCTGCCCGGAGCGAGCAGATCGAGCTCTCTGGTTCCTGGCGCCGCCCCGCGCACCTCCACCGCCGTGAGCGTGGGCCGCTCGAAGAGCACGACTGTGCAGCCGGTGCGGGCGGCGTGATCGGTGGCGTGGCCAACCTTCACACCGGACACATCCAGCAGCTCGCGAGTATCACTTACCACTGGACGACCAGACCGGGTTTGGCGATCAGGAGATTCCGCGTAAAGATGTTCGCCGCCCGGTCACGGAACACTTCGGGATCGTTCTCTTCGTGCATGTGGGTCAGGACCAGCGTGGAGGCATCCACCGCGTTCGCCAGCGAGGCGGCCTCGCTGACGGTGACGTGCCCGGACAACGCGCGATCCTCGATCGCCGGTTCGGGTGAGGTTGCTTCGGAGAGGAGAATCACCGCGCCGTGTGCGAATCCTTCTAGCCCCGAGCTGGGACCATAATCGGCAGTGTAGACGAGATCGCCCTGGCTATTCGCCGGTCGTACGCGGATCGCCCAACATGGAATGTAATGGACCGTGGGATGGAACGACAGCGTCAGGCCGCCGACCTCGAGATGCCCTTCGGGGTCGTACTCGCCCAGGTCGAAGACGTTTGAGAAGTAGGTGGCCGGGTCGTCGCCCCCGGCGAACACATCGGCAACGCGGCCGAAGTAGTCGAGCCCGCCCGGCGGAAGCCAGAGGGGCAGCTTTCGGGTCGGCTTGAGCGGGTTGTAAGAGAGGGCGAAACGCAGCGCGAAGATGTCCAGCATGTGGTCGATGTGGAGATGCGACAACACCAGTGCGTCGAGCGTGCGGAAGTCGGCGTGCTTGCGCAGCTCCAGGAGCGTGCCGGGGCCGAGATCGAGCACGATCTTCGTCTTGTCGCTCGTGATCAGGAAGCCGGCGCATCCCTGCCCGGTGTTGACGGACGCCGCGGCCCCGCCGAGAACCGTGAGCGAACTCATGGTGAACTCCAGTCTGTAATCCATCACGCCCGGCTAGCCGTCGAGCGCACCCGTCGGATAGATGCCCCATGGCTCATTGTGCACCTCATCGAGATGCGTCACGTCATTCCAGAGATGGACCTCGGTGTGGTCGGCGGTGACGACGAGATGCGTGATGCTGCAATTCGCCACGGCATAGCGCTCGAAATCGTTCGGCGATCCGCCCTCGATCTGGGCGAAGAACGAACCGATTACCCCGCCATGACAGACGACCGCGAGGCGCTGCCGGTCGTAGCGTTCGATCAGACCCAGAAATGTGGCGTAGACGCGGTCATGAAAGCCTACCCTGTGGTCGCCATCCGGCCAGGCAAAGGTGGAGTCGTCGTCATCTCGCAGGGTCATGAGCTCGGGGAACTGGGCCACCACCTGCTCCATGGTCAACCTTTCGGCCCGGCCGAAGTTCATCTCCGAGAGCCCGGGCACGACCACCGGGGTGTGCCCGGTGGCGACGCTGATCTGATGCGCGGTGTCGCGGGCCCGCTTCAGGGGGCTCGTGACCAGCGCGTCGATCGGCACGTTCCGCATGTGCTCGCCGATCCGTCGCGCCTGCGATTCGCCGAGCTGGTCGAGCGGTACATCGGTCAATCCGACCAGCAGCCGGTTGATGTTCGCCTCGGTCTGGCCGTGCCGGATCAGCAGCAGGGTAGTTTCACTCCGGGCCGGGTGCTTGAGGATGTCCAGAATCTGTCGTGGGGGTGGCATGGTGGTGGTCCTGGAAGTAGTCACAGTGGCCTCTCAGCGGGCAATCGCCGCAGGCCGGCCGGAGCGCCCGGCAGACGGACCGGCCATGGCCGATCATTTCCATATGGAAAGCGTAGACGGCCTGGGGATCGTCGCCAAGCATGGTCTCCAGAAAGACCGCAGTCGCCTCAGGGGATGTGTTTGCCGAAACGAGACCCAACCGTAACGATACGCGGTGGACGTGGGTGTCGACCGGCATCGCTGGCCTGCCGAGGGCGAAGAGGAGGACACAGGCGGCGGTCTTGGTTCCCACGCCATGGAGGGAGGTTAGCCACCGCTTCGCCTCCTCGAGCGGGAGCGCTCGGAGCAGGCCGAGATCTTCGGAGCCGAGCCGCTCGTGAATCTCGTCGAGCACGCCCTGGATTCGCGGCGCCTTGCGGTTGGCCAGCCCGCCGCTCCGGATCGCCGTGATTACCTCCGCGGTCTCCGCGCGCCGCACCGCGCCCCAGGTCGGGAACGCCTGTCGGAGGCTCCTGAAGGAGCGGGCGGTATTCGTGTCGGACGTGTTCTGGGAGAGGATCGTGGAGATCAGCTCGGTCAGCGGCTCGCCGCTGGGACGCAGCTTGCGCGGGCCATAAGCGGAGTCCAGCAGCACCCGCACCGCCGCGAACGTCGCTGTCCCTTTATCGAAAACCAAGAAGTGCTCCAATATGCGAGATCGCTTGGCGTACGGACACCGGGACCGGTATACTGCAACGATTGTAGCGATCCTTGAAAGGGTATCCCAACGGACGTGGCACCACAGTCGACACCAACTCCGCACTGGCCGCTCTCGCCCTCAGGTCCGCACTGGACCGGGAGGGTGATTTTTTGGGCGTCGCGATGCGCGGGGAATCACATCGGAGCGACGTCGTGAGCGAACGGAACTGGCTCATTGCGGGCGGTCTGGTCGTCGATCCGGCTGGTGCGGTCGAGCGGGTTGCCGATGTGCTGATCCGTGAAGGGCGGATCGTGTCCGTCGGCGATGGATTGGCCGCCGATGGCGCCGATGTCTTCGACGCGCGCGGGCTCTTGGTCACGCCCGGATGGATCGACGTCCACGTTCACCTCCGTCAGCCTGGCCAGTCAGAGAAGGAGACGATCGCGACCGGCACCGCCGCCGCCGCCGCCGGGGGGTTCACCTCGATCGCCTGCATGCCGAACACGAGTCCGGCCCTCGACTCGCCGGAGGTGCTGCGCCAGCTCGCCGCGGCGGTCGCCGCTGATGGCTCCGTGCGGGTCCATCCGATTGCCACGATCAGCCGTGGACGGGCGGGAGCCGGATCCGTCGATTACGACGCACTGGTGGAAGCGGGCGCGATCGGCTTCTCCGACGATGGTGATACCACGGCGGACAGCGCCCTGATGCGGACGGCCCTCGAAGCATCCGCCCGTTTGAACCGCCCGGTCATGGTCCACTGCGAGGACAAACCACTGGCGCACGGCTCGATGCACGAGGGCGCGGTCTCGGCCCGGCTCCGGATTCGCGGAATTCCGGCCGCCGCCGAGGAGATCATCATTGCCCGCGATCTGATGTTGGCCGAGCTCACCGGAGGCTGGGTGCACATCTGCCACGTCTCCACCGGGCGCGGCGCGGAGCTGATCGCCGACGCGAAGCGCCGGGGCGTCCATGTCACCGCCGAGGTCATGCCGCATCACCTCGTGATGAGCGACGAGTGGGTCGCGGGATCTCGAGCGTTGCACAATACTCACGAGGAAACGGGCGCCCCGACCTCGCCCGCCGACCCGAACACGAAGGTCAATCCGCCGTTGCGTCCGATCTCCGACACGCTCACCCTGCTGGCGGCGCTGAAGGATGGCACGTTCGATTGCTTCGGAACGGACCACGCCCCGCACGCTGATCCGGAGAAGGGGGGCTCCACATTCGACGACGCCGCGTTCGGGCTGAGCGGCCTCGAATTCGCCTTTCCGCTGACCTATGCACTCGTTCGCGCCGGTCACCTGCCGCTGAGCGAGCTGGTACGGCTCTGGGCCGTCGCCCCGGCGGGCATCCTCAGGAGTGACCGGGGAACGCTGGTCGAGGGAGCGACCGCGGATGTGACGGTGTTCGACCCTGACCGCGCGTGGACGGTCGACAAGGACCAGTTGCGGACGAAAAGCGCCAACACGCCGCTGCTGGGCATGACACTGCGCGGACGAGCGGTGCTCACACTCGTCTCGGGAGAGGAGCGCCACCGTGCCTGACGAGCCGATTCACGTTCACCCGGCGCAACCTGGGGCGACGCGTCGATATGCCCCTCCGGCGGATGCCGCCCTCGCGCTCGCCGACGGTCGCGTCTTTCGTGGCCAAGGGTTCGGGGCACCGTGCGCCGCCAGTGGCGAGGCCGTCTTCACCACCTCAATGACCGGGTATCAGGAGGTCTGCACGGACCCGTCGTTCCGGGGGCAGATCGTGTGCATGACCTATCCCATGATCGGCAACTACGGAGTCAACGCGGACGACGACGAATCGCGCCAGCCATGGATCGCCGGGCTCGTCGTCCGGGAATGGAGCGAGAAGCCGTCGAACTGGCGATCCACCGGAACCATCGACGACTACCTCCGGAACGCGGGCATCCCCGGCATCGCTGGCGTCGACACCCGGGCGCTGACCCGGCACATTCGCTCCGTTGGCGACGCGCGGGCGGTGCTTGTGCCCAACGCGGCGGACCTCCCGGACGAATCGCTCATCGAGCGGGCGCGCTCGGCCCCATTGCCCGGCGAGCACGATGTCGTCAGCGAGGTGATGGACGGCGCGGAGGCGACCTTCGGCGCGGATGCCGGCGGGCCGCACATCGTGGTGCTCGATTGCGGTGTCAAGCGCAACATCGTCCGCATGCTGGTGGAACGCGGCGCGCGGGTGACGGTGGTTCCCTATGGGACTCCGTACGGGAGGATCGAGGAACTTGGGCCGGATGGCGTGATCGTGTCGCCAGGGCCCGGCGATCCGGCGAACCTCGACCGGGGGCTCGACGTGGTGCGCTCCCTGCTCGGCGATGAACGCCCCTATTTCGGAATCTGCCTGGGACATCAGCTGCTGGCTCGCGCGATTGGCGCAGACACCGAGAAGCTCAAGTTCGGTCATCGCGGCGGCAACCATCCGGTGATCGACGAGCTGACCCGGAAGGTCACGATCACGGCTCAGAACCACAGTTTCCGGGTCGTTGACGCGACCGTGCCGACGGGTGATGGCTGGCAAGTGGCGCGACGCAACCTCAACGACGGTTCGGTGGAGGGGTTGCGCCACGACCGACTGCCGGTGCTCTCGGTGCAGTTCCACCCGGAGGCGTCACCGGGGCCGGCGGATAACGGGCATCTCTTCGATGCGTTCATCGAGATGGTGTTACAGCGTCAGGCGAACGATGCGACATAATTGGCAACAATGGTTTCGGGTCCCGATCCGGGAAAGAGGCGCCTGGTGCCAGTAAGTACGGAACCCGCGCGAATCGAACCACCACGGTCGGTGCTGGTGATTGGCTCCGGTCCGATCGTGATCGGGCAGGCGGCGGAGTTCGATTACGCCGGGACGCAGGCCTGCCGCGCGCTGCGGGAAGAGGGCATCCGGACGATCCTCGTCAACTCCAACCCGGCCACGATCATGACCGACGAGGATGTGGCGGATGCCGTCTACATCGAGCCGCTGACTCCTGACGTGATCCGCCGCGTGATTCAGCGTGAGCGCCCCGACGGTCTCCTGCCGACGCTTGGCGGGCAGACCGGCCTCAACCTGGCCGTGCGGGTTGCCGAGCTCGGCATCCTCGATCAGTACGGGGTGCGCCTTCTTGGAACGCCGCTGAGCGCGATCCAGCAGGCCGAGGATCGGTCGCTGTTCAAGGATCTACTCGAACGAATCGGCGAGCCCGCTATCCCCGGCGCGATCGTCCACACCGTCGAGGAAGCACGGGCATTCGCGGAGACGAACCCGCTGCCCCTCGTAATCCGGCCCGCCTACACCCTCGGCGGAACGGGTGGAGGTGTCGCGACGACGCCCGCCGAGCTCGACCGGCTCGTTCGCTCGGGGATCAACGCCAGCCCCATCGGACAAGTCCTGCTGGAGCGGTCGCTGATCGGCTGGAAAGAGATCGAGTACGAGGTGATGCGGGACAGCGCGGACACCTGCATCACGATCTGCAACATGGAAAACCTCGATCCGATGGGAGTCCACACCGGGGACAGCATCGTCGTCGCGCCGTCGCAAACGCTCTCCGACCGCGAGTACCAGATGCTCCGCAGCTCCGCCCTGAACATCATTCGCTCACTGGCGATCGAGGGCGGCTGCAACGTGCAATACGCGCTCGATCCGGATTCGATGGAGTATGGGGTGATCGAGGTCAACCCTCGGGTGAGCCGCTCGTCGGCGCTGGCGTCGAAGGCGACCGGCTATCCGATCGCCCGGCTCTCGGCGAAGATCGCGATCGGTCGCCGGCTCGCCGAGCTGACCAACGTCGTGACCGGCAAGACCACCGCCGCCTTCGAGCCGGCCCTCGATTATGTGGTCGCCAAGATCCCGCGCTGGCCGTTCGACAAGTTTCCGCGGGCGGACCGGACGATCACGACTCAAATGAAGGCGACCGGCGAGGTAATGGCGATCGACCGCTCGTTCGAGGGCGCGATCCAGAAGGCGGTCCGCTCGCTGGAGACGACAGGCAAGGATCTGGCCTGGGAAGATCCGGCCTGGGGCGACGATATCGCGGTGATCGAATCGTTCGTCCAGCGGCCTACCGATCTCCGCGTCTGGGCGGTGATGGCGGCGCTCCGGCGGGGTGTCGGCGTCGAGCGGCTCCATGAGCTGAGCGCGATCGACCGCTGGTTCCTCTGGAAGCTGGAGCGCCTGGTCGATCTCGAACGGCGGGTTGCCGGCGAAACGCTGACCGACGAGCTGCTCTGGACCGCCAAGCGAGCCGGTTTCTCGGATCGACAGATTGGCCGGCTGACGAACCGTTCGGAACATGAGCTCAAGCGTCATCGTCACCGGATCGGGATGACCCCTGTCTACAAGATGGTCGATACCTGCGCCGGCGAGTTCGCCGCCCGGACACCGTACTTCTACTCGACCTATGAGGAGGAGGACGAGGCGCCACCGATCGAGACCGATCGCGCGGTGGTGATCGGCTCGGGACCGATCCGGATCGGGCAGGGGATCGAGTTCGACTACTGTTCGGTCCAATCCGCCCGCTCGCTCCATGAGGCGGGCATCTCCTCGATCATGATCAACTCGAATCCCGAGACGGTCTCGACCGACTTCGACGCCAGCGACCGCCTCTACTTCGAGCCGCTGGACGCCGAGAGCGTCGAGGAGATTTTGCTCCACGAGGCGGGTGGCGACACGGGCCGGATTCCGCCGCTGATCGTGCAGTTCGGCGGGCAGACGGCGATCAACCTGGCGAAACCGCTCAGTGATGCCGGGGCCCCGATCCTCGGCAGCTCGCTCGATTCGATCGACCTGGCGGAGGATCGGGAGCGGTTCGAGGCGTTCCTGAACGCGCTGAACATTCCGCGGCCGGCGGGGGCAGCCGTCACATCCCTCCGAGACGCCGAGCAGGTCGCGGCCCGGATCGGGTACCCGGTGCTGGTCCGGCCGTCGTACGTGCTCGGGGGGCGGGCGATGGAGGTCGTCTACGGCGCTGATCAGCTGGCACGGTACATCCGCAACCAGGCATCGCTGACGCCGGAGCACCCTGTCCTCGTCGACAAGTACCTGCTTGGCAAGGAGGTCGAGGTCGATGCAATCTGCGACGGCGAGCGAGTGCTAATCCCGGGGATCATGGAGCACATCGAGCGGGCGGGGGTCCACTCCGGAGATTCGTTTGCGGTCTATCCGCCGATGAACCTGTTTCCGGCCGAAGTCGACACGATCGTGGACTACACCACGCGGATCGCGATCAACCTCAAGACGAAGGGGCTGATCAACATCCAGTACGTCGTCCATGCTGGCCGGATCCATGTGCTGGAGGTCAATCCCCGGTCGTCGCGGACGGTCCCGTTTTTGAGCAAGGCGACCGGCGTCCCGATGGTGAAGCTGGCGACCGGAATCATGCTCGGCAAGACGCTGTGCGAGCAGGGGTATCGTGGCGGCCTCTGGCCCCGGCAGCCGCTGACCGCCGTCAAGGCGCCGGTTTTCTCGATGGCGAAGCTGCGCGGCGTGGAGGTGCATCTGGGGCCGGAGATGAAATCCACCGGCGAGGTGATGGGGATCGACCGCACCTTCGAGCCGGCGTTCTTCAAGGCGCTGATCGCGTCCGGGCTGGCGCTGCCACCGGATGGCTCGATCCTTGTTTCAGTTGCCGACGAGGACAAGTCGGACGCGCTGGAGATGGTCACCAAACTGGCGCGATTAGGCTATCACCTCTACGCGACGGAGGGTACGGCATCGATGATCGAGCGGGCCGGGATGCCGGTCCAGATGGTGACCAAGCGGATCGGGCGCGGTTCACCCGACGTGCTGGATGTGATCCTGGACGGCACGGTCGACGGGATCATCAACACTCCGGGTCCGGCCGACAAGGAGATTCTCGACGGCCTCGAGATCCGGCGGGCGGCGGTGGAGCGGGGAATCCCCTGCATCACGTCGGTCGATACGGCGCGCACCGTCGTCGACGCGATGGAGAAGGCCGGGGCGGTGTACACGGTGCAGCCGTTCCAGGCTTATCGGGAGCGAGACATCGGGTATTGAATGCTCCGCCCAAGGCTTTTTGGCGAACTCTCCTTACTATCATTTAGAGGGAGCGTAGCGAACGACGGATCCCCCGACGAAGCCGGTCCGCGTAGCGGACGTTGCGGTTCGCGGCAAGGGACAACGTCGGCAGACTCAGGGGGGAGTTTGCCGGCCATGCGGGATCGTACGTGAAGCTTCGTTTCACCGGGACGGCACAGGGCCGTCCCCTACAACGGGACGCACGAAGTCGCTCGTGGGCACACCCTTGGGTACGATCAGCGACAACCGGGGGGCGAACGCGGTGAGCATGGAAACGGCGGAAGCGATGACGGGCGAGCGGCGGGGGTGGTCGAAGGAGTTCATGGGCCGGATTGCGGCGGTCGCCCCGGTCATGGGCGATTCGTCGTTGATCTCGTTCGCGGCGCCCGATGGGCTGGTGGCGTCCGCGCGAGCGGGCCAATTCGTCGAGATTCTTTGCCGCTCGGAAGAGGCATACGATCCGCTGCTGCGGCGCCCGTATTCGATCTACGCCGCCGACCCCGCAACGAGCGAGCTGACGATCCTGGTCCGGCCCTACGGACGGGGGAGCCGCTGGCTTTGCAACCAGCCGCCGGGTCCGCTGCTGAATGTGCTGGGTCCGCTGGGCAACACGTTCGAGATCGCCACGAAATCCAGGAATCTTCTGATGGTCGCCGGGGGCGTCGGGACGGCTCCGCTCGTCATGCTCGCCAAGGCCGCGGTCAGTAACGGGTTGAGCGTGACCTTCCTGATGGGAGCGATGACCGCTGACGGATTGCTGACATCGCGGCTTCTGCCGGGTCAGGTCGAGTACGTCGTCGCCACCGACGACGGAAGCCAGGGGCATCGCGGTTTCGTGACCGATCTGGTGCCCGAGTATCTGCGATGGTCCGACCAGGTCTTCTCCTGCGGACCGGAGGCGATGTTCCGGTCGCTGCGAAGCGTGGTGCTCGCCAATCGCTTTGGCAAGCACCCTCCGGTGCAGATGTCGGTCGAGCGGGCCATGGCTTGCGGGGTCGGCGCCTGTCTCGGCTGTGTCGTGGAGACTCGATCGGGGATGAAGGCGTCGTGTGTCGATGGGCCGGTGTTCGACATGGACCAGGTGGTGTGGTCATGACCGGAGCCGCGATTCGCCCCGATCTCTCCGTCGATCTGGCGCCGGACAACCCACGCGAGCTCCGGCTGCGCAACCCGGTGATCCCGGCATCCGGCTGCTTCGGCTATGGGCTCGAATACGGCGGCATCCTCGACGTCCAGCGTCTCGGCGCGTTCGTCAGCAAGGGGGTCACGCCGCACGCGCGCTCCGGCAATCCGATGCCGCGGATCACCGAGGTTCCGGCCGGGATGCTCAATGCGATCGGGCTCCAGAATCCCGGCATTCGCGGGTTCATCAGGAAGTATCCCCGCATCTGGGAGGGATGGGACGTTCCGGCGATCGTCAACATCTCGGCCGAGCTGGTCGAGGATTACGCGATGATGGCGCGGCTGCTCGATGAACAGCCGGGAATCGCCGCGATCGAGGTCAACATCTCCTGCCCGAATGTCGCCGCGGGTGGGTACTGCTTCGGTTGGGACACCGCCATGTCGCGCGACGTGACACGGGCGGTGCGCGAGGCGACGACGCTGCCGGTGATCGTCAAGCTCAGCCCCGGCGCGCAGGATATTGTCGCGATCGCCGAGGCCGTCGAGCGGGCGGGGGCAGACGCCATCTCTCTGATCAACACGCTCGTCGGGATGGCGATCGACACCCGCACGCGGCGACCCATTCTGGCGAACGAGACGGGCGGGCTCTCCGGCCCCGCCATCAAGCCGGTGGCGGTCCGGATGGTCTATCAGGTCGCTGGGGCGGTCCGGATTCCGATCATCGGGATGGGCGGCATCTCGCGGCTCGCAGATGCGCTCGAGTTCTTCATGGCGGGCGCCTCGGCGATCCAGATCGGGACGGCGATCTTCTCCCAGCCCGGAATGCTCGTTCGCCTGATCGACGACCTGGAGGCGTGGATGATCCAGCAGGGAGTCACGAGTTTGCGGGAGATCGTGGGAGCCGCGAATCCCGGATTCCGGACGCACGAGCGGCACGAGCTCGACCTTGCGACTGGCTATCTCGATCGATGAAATGGCTGAACTGGCTCCTCGTCCTGGTGCCCGTTGCACTTTTTCTGGAATATAGCGACACCGGTGGCACCTCCGTCCTGTTCATCGTTTCCGCGCTCGCCCTGATTCCCCTGGCAGCCGTGCTCGGCAGCGCGACCGAAGAAGTAGCGGAGTTCACCGGTCCGAGAATCGGCGGGCTCCTGAACGCGACGCTCGGCAACGCCGCCGAGTTGATCATCACGGTCATCGCCTTGCGCGAAGGACTCGATATCCTCGTCAAGGCCAGCATCGCCGGATCGATCATCGGCAACCTGCTGATTGTGCTCGGCGCGTCGCTGCTCCTTGGGGGTCTGAGGCATGGTGAGCAACGGTTCGATGCCCGCATTGCGTCGGTCAATGCAACGATCATGATGCTCGCGGTGGTTGCGATGTTGATCCCAGCCATCTTCGAGATCGGCAGCGAGGAACACCATCCGACAAGTGATGATATCGTGCTGCTGAGCGACGGTACCGCAGCGATCCTGATTGTCCTGTACGGGTTGTACCTGTACTACACGATCTTCGCGAAGCATCCCTCCACGGCATCGACCGTTGAATCGAATGCGGGCCACGTCCGGAATCCAAAGCGGCTGCCGTTGGCCCTCGGGATCCTCGTCGCTTCAACGATCGCTATCGTCTTCATGAGCGAGCTCCTTGTCGGTTCCCTTGAGCCGACGGCCGAGGCCTGGGGGATGTCGGAGCTCTTCGTCGGGGTGATGCTGGTTCCACTCGTCGGCAATATTGCCGAGCACCTTGTGGCGGTCCAGGTTGCGCTGCGGAACAAAATGGATCTCTCGATTGGCATCGCGGTCGGCTCCGGGCTCCAGATCGCGCTCTTCGTGGCGCCAGTGCTCGTGCTTGTCAGCCGATTCGTAGGCCCCGAGCCGATAACGCTCGTGTTCAGCACGTTCGAGCTTGCCGCACTGGTGGGGGCGGTCCTGATTACCGTGCTGATCTCCGTGGATGGCCGCACGAACTGGCTTGAAGGAGCGCAGCTGATCGGCCTCTACTTCATTCTGGGCCTGGCGTTCTACGTGATCTAGATCGCTCGTGGGAGATTCAGCAGCCACCATCCTCGGCATTGTGGTGTGGAGTGGTCAATGTGGCGGCAGTTCACCGAGTGCGTCGCAAGAAGGCTGCAGCGTGGAAAGCAGCTCGGTCGCTGGTGTCAACGGAGGGGTGATCCATGACAACGCTTGACGTGCTGGACAGGTTGCGCGTGATCGGCGCGCTCAAGCGCGGGCATTTCCTGTTCTCTTCAGGGCGGCATGGCGATGTCTACCTTGAGAAATTCGATCTGCTCCGCGATCCGGGCGCGACCTCGGACGTCTGCCGCGGCTTCGTCGAGCGCTTCCGGGATCAGGAGGTCGACGTGGTGGTCGGGCCGACCACGGGCGGAATTCTGCTCGCGTTCGAGACCGCGCGTCAGCTCGGGGTCGCCGCCGCGTATGCGGAGCGCGCGTCCGACGGCGCACCGGGCCGCGAGATCCGGCGAGGAACTGCGTTTGTGCCCGGATCGCGGGTGCTCGTGGTCGATGACATCCTGACCACGGGCGGATCGGTGCGGGAGACGCTGGCGGCGCTGGCGGAGCATCCGATCGAGGTGGTCGCGGTCGCGGTGCTGGTGGACCGGAGTGGCGGGGAGGTGGAGTTCGGGGAGATTCCACGCGATTCGCTGGCTCGCCAGCGAATCGCGTCGTGGCTGCCGGAGGAGTGCCCGATGTGCGCCGCCGGTGAGCCGATCATCAAGCCCGGCACGACAGGGGTGCCGGCCCCGCGCTGATTGTCGACGGTCCTACTCGTCCGAGCGCGCCTGCCCGATCCGCTCCCGGAGCTCGGCCCGGAGGCTGGTGAGATCGTCGAGCCGCTGCTCGATCTGGGCGAGAAGGTCGTCGCGTTCCTTCTCGACATACTCGTCGCGGAGCTCGACGATCATCTGGGCGACCCTGCCGATCGTCCGCACGGTCTGAACAGGGGATTCCCCCCGCGACGGCAGAAAGCCGCTCATCGATACCTCCTCGCTCCCGGCTGCGGGCCGGAGCGGCGTCTCTTTGGTCCGAGGCGTACCCGGGTACGACATTAGCGTATCACGAATCCGCCGCCGCTCTCGATTCCTCCGCGGCGGCCCCCTTCTTCGTGAGCGCTTCGGGGATCTGGCCGGCGAGCATCACCATCAGGTCGGCCTCCTCCAGCACCGGAACCTTGAGCTCCCTCGCCTTGTCGACCTTGGAGCCGGCGTCCGCCCCGGCGATCAGTGCGGAGGTCTTTTTCGATACCGAGCTGGTGACGTTTGCGCCAGCGCGGCGCAGGCGTTCCTCCGCTTCGGGCCGGGTCAGGGAGTCGAGCCTGCCGGTGAGGACGAGCGTCACCCCCTCCAAATGGCGGGCGGTGTCGCCTCCTGATCGTTCATCGGCTGTCCGGACACCGACCGCCTTCAGGCGCTCGACGAGCTGCCGGTTCGGTTCTTCCCGACCGAAGTCGAAAACGCTCCCGGCGACGATCTCGCCGATCCCGGGAATCGCCGCGATCTCTTCCGCGCTGGCGCCGATCAGTGCGTCGAGCGAGCCGAACCGGTCCGTCACCAGATTTGCGGTGCGCTCGCCGACATGGCGGATGCCGAGCCCATGGATGAGTCGCCAGAGCGGCTGGTTCCTGCTCTTCTCGACCGCCTTGGCGAGGTTGGCGGCGCTGGTCTCGCCCATTCCCTCCAGCGCGGCGACCGCCTCCCAGTCAAGCTTGTAGATGCTGGGGACATCCGCGATCCAGCCGAGGTCGATGAACCGGTCAGCGAGCTTGGCGCCCAAACCGTCGATGTCCATCGCCGGACGACCGATGAAGTGGTGGATCCGCTCCTTGAGTTGGGCCGGGCAGGCGGCGTTGGTGCAATAGCGCATCGCCACGCCGTCGTCGCGGTGCACGGGGGTACCGCACGAGGGGCAGGCGTCAGGCATTGCGTACCGTTGCTCGTCACCGGTGCGGCGCTCCTCGACGACCTTGACAATCTGGGGAATCACGTCCCCGGCTCGCTGGACGACCACGGTGTCGCCGATCCGAATGTCCTTGCGCGCGATCTCGTCCTCATTGTGGAGGGTTGCCCGGCTCACACTGACGCCTCCGATATTGACCGGTTCGAGCAGGGCGAGCGGGTTGAGCGTACCGGTCCGCCCGACGTTGATGATGATGTCGCGGACCGTCGTGATTTGCTGGATCGCCGGGAACTTGTAGGCCGTCGCCCATCGTGGCTCGCGGGCGACGAATCCGATCTCTTCCTGGAGCTGTAGGCTGTCGACCTTGATCACGGTGCCGTCGATCTCGAAATCGAGAGCCGGTCGACGTTCGAGCCACGATTCGCACGCTGTCCACACTTCGTCGATGGAGGCGTGCCGCGCGGCATCGAGCGATGTCGTGAAGCCGAGCTCACGAAGCCAGGTCAGCGTGTCGAAATGGGTTGCAGGGAGTCCGGCGCCGATCGTGTAGCCGATCTGGTAGGCGAACAGGCGGAGCGGTCGCTGGGCGGTGATTGCGGTGTCCTTCTGTCGGATCGAGCCGGCGGCGGCATTGCGGGGATTCATGAAGAGTTTTCCACCGGCCTCCGCGATCCCGCTATTGAGCCGCTCGAAATCGGACTTCCGAATGTAGATCTCACCCCGGACTTCGATCGTGCCCGGCATCGGGAACGATTGCGGCGCCCGGAGGTTCACCGGGATCGAGCGAATCGCCCGAATATTGGCGCTGATGTCGTCTCCGACCATCCCGTTGCCCCGCGTTGCCGCGTGGTTGAAGCGGCCGTCGACGTAGGTGAGGGCGACGGCGAGCCCGTCGATCTTCGGCTCGGTGACAAACGCCAGCCCGGACGAGCCGGAGAAGCGCTCGGCGCGGACGGCCCAGGCATCCAGCTCCTCGCGGGAATAGACGTTGCTGAGCGAGAGCAGAGGGCGAGGATGAGCGACTTCGGCGAAGTCCGACTGCTGGAAGGAGCCAACGCGCTGGGTGGGCGATTCAGCCGTGATGAGCTCGGGATGGTCGGCTTCAATCGCTCGCAGCTCGTTCATCCGTGCGTCATACTCGGCGTCTGGAACCGTCGGCCGGTCAAGCACGAAGTATTCGAAGGCCCATCGATCCAGGGTGTGGCGCAAGTCGTCGAGCCGGTGCTGGAGATCGTTGTCCGCCAAGGGACCGCTGCTCCTGGGGTAGAGGCGAAGGTACGTCGGCACATCCGAGAGGCGGCCACACCGTTCCGGCATGGTATACACACGCATGATGAAGTGGCGGGGTGTACGGACACTAATTGGAGTGTAGCACGATACATTTGCCGCTCCGCCGCTCTGCCGCTCCCCGGAAAGCAGTCCCAATGATCTCTCCCGAACCCGCGCCCGCCGACCAAAGATACGGAACACTGTGCGAACGGGCCGTCCAGTACATCCAGGGCCGTGGCGGCGCCACCAACGAAGACCTGCTGATCGCCCATGTCTTCGGGAATACCGGCTCGCTGGCGCTTTGGCGACCGCTCCTCAGGTCGGTGCTGGCGGCGGACGAGCGGGTGGTGTTCCGGGCGGACGGGCTCTGGTCGCTCGCGACGGCGGCGGGGGAGATCGGATCGAGCCCGATCCTGGACGAGTTCGTCGCGATCGACGTCGAGACGACCGGCTTGCGGCCGTCGAAGCAGCGCGTGATCGAGATCGCGCTCTACCGGTTTCGCGGGGGCGAGCTGGTCGAGCGGCTGGAGTCTCTCATCAACCCGGGCCGGGCGATTCCCTCCTACATCTCGAACCTGACGACGATCACGAACACGCACGTCGAGGATGCGCCGGCCTTCGCCGAGCTGGCGGAGGGGATCGTCGCGTTCATCGGGCCGTCACTGCTGGTCGGGCATAACGTCACGTTCGACATTTCGTTCGTCAACGAGGAGCTCAAGCGCGCCGACCGGGCCCCGCTGATCAACGAGCGGCTGGACACGATGGGGCTCGCCGTGCGGCTCCTGAAGAACGTCCGCAAGCCGAGCCTCGATCGGGTCGCGGTCGCCGTCGGGCTCTCGCCGCGCAAGATCCACCGCGCCGGGCGGGATGCCCAGCTCACCGCCGAGGTCGCGTTGCGGCTGAGCGAGGAGGCACGCCGTCAGGGCGTGCGCACGCTCGACGACCTCCGGGGGATCGCGACGGTCGTCCGTGTCCGCCCGCGTGATGGGGTCGGGCGGGGCCGGGCGGTGATGGACCGCGCCTGGCTCGCCGACGTGCCGAAGAAACCGGGCGTTTACCTGATGCGGGACCAGCACGGCAACGTGATCTACGTCGGGAAGGCCAAGAATCTGCGTGATCGAGTCAGCTCCTACTATTCGCAACCGCTTGGATACACGCGAAAGATGGACGGGCTCCTGGAATCGATGGTCCGGATCGACACCGAAGTGGTCGGCTCGGAGCTGCAGGCGTTGATCCTCGAAGCTCAGCTGATCCGGCGCTACCAGCCGCGCTACAACACGGCGATGCGCTCGTTCGAGCACTACCCCTATATTCGAGTCGATATTGGCAACCCGTGGCCCCGGATCACACTCGCCAAGGTGCGGAAGGATGACGGCGCGCGCTATTTCGGGCCGTACCGGAGCGCGGCGAGCGCTCGGCGGACCGTTGATGTGATCAACAACGCCGTTCCGCTGCGCACCTGCACGCGCTCGTTCAAGACGCCGAAGAGCTACGGCAAACCTTGCATCCGGCTTGATCTCAGGAAGTGCCTGGGCCCGTGCGTCGGTCAGACCATCCACGACGAGTATCGGAGGATGATCGGCGACGTGCTCGATTTTCTCGACGGCAAGGATCAGGGGCTCAAGGAGCGTCTCTGGGCGGAGCTGGAAACAGCCGCCGAGCGGCTCGATTTCGAGCGGGCCTCCAAGCTACGGCGGGATCTGCGCACCTCGCTCGCACTGATCGCCGAGCAGTCGCGGTTGCGCACCGCCGAGCTGGATCACAACCTCCTGCTCGTTCAGCCATCCGCCGATCCTTCCTGCCGGGAAGTGATGGTCATCCTGCGAGGGCGGATCTGGGCGCAGCTCCGCGTCGGCACTCCGCGTGACTACGGGAACGCTGATCCGGACGGCGATGTCGTGCTTGACGTGAGCCACGGAGCGCAAGGCAGCAACCAATATTCCGGGTCGCCGGGTGAAGAACTGGCGCGTCGCGTCGGGAGAACGCTTGGTCGCTACGCGGAGGATCGAATCGAGCCGGTGGATCATAACCTGATCGACGAGACGAACATTCTGAATCGCTGGCTCTATCGTCAGGCCGGCCACCCCGCAATCCTGCCGCTCGACCTGAATCTCCGCCACAACCTCAATCATCTCACCGCGCTCGCCGATCACGTGCTCGGCCTCGACGACAGCCTGATCGCCGCCGACTTCCGGCACGAGAGCGACGCGGGAGAGGAGGCGATCGTCGATGACCTGGGGTCCGATGCGCTCCTTGAGGCGCCTGGCGACACCTGATCGGACCCACGGCAGGACGGGACAGACTGTCCTGATCGCTCGATATATGGTATGACACAAGGATCGTGAGTCGCCCTTACCTCCGCCACGGCCCGGCCCTGCGCTGGCAAAGGCGGCAATCTCCCAGCATACGGGACAGGAGCCTGGATTCAGATGGACAGACGCGAGCTTCTCAAGCGGTCGGGGATCGTCACCGCCGGTGTCGCGATCGGTGCGTCGCTTCCCGCTGGCGGGTCCGCCGCGGCGTCGACGCAGGACGCCGGTACTTTGGCGTTCTGGGACACGTTGAACGACGAAGTTCGCGGTGGGGTCGTCACGACCCTGGGCGACAGCTTCGCCGCCTCGCACAGTGGCGTGACCGTCGAGCATCGCGGGTGGACGACGGACGAGCTCTCGGCGACCCTGCCGCGCTCGGTCGACAGCAAGCAGGGGCCGGCGGTGGCTCAGGTCAACAACGGCGAATCGCTCGCCGGGCCGATGATCCGGGGCGGCCAGCTCGTCTCGCTCGCCCCTTACGACGCGGAGTACGGCTGGTCGAAGCGGTTCGCGCCGGGCCTGCTCGCGCGCAACATGTACAGCGCGGATGGCAAGACGTTCGGAGAAGGGGAGCTCTGGGGTGTCTCGGCGGAATCCGAGATCGTCGGCTTCTACTACAACAAGCAGATCTTCGCCGACAACGGGCTCAAGCCGCCGACGACGCTGGCCGAATTCGAGACGCTGCTGGGGGGGCTTCGCGAGGCTGGCCAGGAGCCACTCGTGTTCGGTAATCTCGACAAGTGGCAGGCGATCCACCTCTACGGCGAGATGCAGGGCACCCTGACCAACCGTGAGTTCCTCGACAACCTGATCTACCGGCGCGGCGAGGCGGCGTTCGATGACGCGTCGTTCGTCGAGGCGGCGACGAAGCTTCAGGCCTGGAACGCCGCCGGCTACTTCATGCAGGGGTTCGAGGGCCAGAACGGCGACGACGCGACGGCGCTCTTCGCGACCGGCGCGGGCGCGATCCTGCTTCAGGGGAGCTGGGCGGCGGGAACGGTGGTCGAAGGGCTCAAGGAGAACGCAGGGTTCTTCCTGATGCCGCCGGTCGAGGCGGGCGGCACGGTGATGCACGTCGGCGGGGTCGGCATTCCGTACAGCATAACGACCAACGCGACCGATCCGGCACTGGCCGCCGAGTTCATCGATCACCTGGTGTCCGAGGAGGCGTTCAACCTCTTCATCGAGGCCGGTTCGTTGCCATCCGGCGAGATTCCGGCCGACAAGATAGAGGCGGGTACACTCTCCGGCGATCTCTACGCCAACTGGAACGCCGCGCTCGAGGCGGACGCAGTCGGGCACTACCTGGACTGGGCGGCGCCGGACTTCTACGATACGTTGACAGGCGGGCTCCAGGAGCTGCTCGGTGGCCAGACCACCCCACAGGAGCTCGTGGGCACGCTCCAGACCTTCTATGCAGCTTCCTTCGGCTAGACCAGCCGCCATACCCGACGAGCCGGTCCGCGAGGCCGGCTCGTCGCGGGGAAGATCACGCGGACTTGGGGGCTCCCGATGGGAGCCCTATCTCTATCTGCTGCCCGGCACGCTCATATTCACGATCTTTCTCGCCCTGCCGGTGGCCGGCGCGGTCGCGCTCAGCCTGACCGCCTGGAACGGGATCTCCTGGAACACGGCAACTTTCATCGGATATCAGAACTATCTCGACGCGTTCCAGGACGACCGGTTCTGGACGGCGTTGTGGCACAACCTGATCCTGATCCCCTATTTCGTGATCCTGCCGACCATTCTCGGGCTCGCCCCAGCTGCGATCGTCCACCAGATGAAGCTCAGGGGCGCGGCCCTGTTCCAGGCGGGGCTGTTCCTTCCGTACATCATGCCCGGCGTGCTGATCGGCGTGGTCTGGCGCTGGTTGCTCAACCCCGTGTTCGGGCCCGTCAACGACATCCTCGCGAACCTCGGGTTCGATCCTCCCACCTGGCTCGGCGACTTCACGCTGGCCCTGCCGACGATCGGGCTGATTGGGGCGTGGGCCGCGTACGGGTTCTGCTTCGTCGTCTTCGTCGCGGGGATGCAGAAGATCCCGGCCGATCTCTACGACGCGGCCCGGCTCGACGGCGCCAACGGCTGGCAGGAGTTCCGCGCCGTGACCCTGCCTGGCGTCCGGCGGGAGATCGCGGTCGTGGTCTCGGTCAACCTGATCAACGCGCTGCGAGCGTTCGACGTGATCAAGGCGACGACCGACGGCGGACCCGGCGACGAGACGAGCGTGCTCGCGCTCTACATGATCAACAGCGCGTTCGGCTCCAACCGCGCCGGGTATGGGACGGCGATCGCGGTCTTCCTCGCGGCGGTCACCTTGGTCCTGTCGCTGCTCGTGCTGCGGCTGTTTGGAGATGACGATGAGTAGAAGGCTCCTCGCTTACCTTGTGCTCGCGATCGGCTGCGTGATCGCGCTCGCGCCCTTCGTGGTGACCGTCTTCGCGTCGCTGAAGACGATGCCGGAGATCGTGCGGGAAGGTGTGTTCGCCTTGCCGGAGAGCCCGATCTGGGGCAACTACCGGCAGGCCTGGACGCAGGGCCAGTTCGGGCGATTCTTCTACAACAGTACCGTCGTCGCGATCGCGGTCGTCGTTCCCTCGGTGCTGCTGGCGGCGATGGCGGGATACGCCTTCGCCCGCTTCCGGTTCCGGGGATCGAAGGCACTGTTCGCCTATCTGCTGCTGGGGATGGTGATCCCACTCCAGGCGCTGGTGATCCCGCTCTTCTACCTGCTCCAGGAGTTTGGGCTGCTGGACAGCCTGTGGGCGCTGATCCTGCCGCAGATCGCGCTCTCGATGTCGTTCGGAACGCTGTTGATGAGGCAGGCGTTCCTTTCGGTTCCGGGCGAGATCGCCGAGGCATCGGTGCTGGACGGCGCGAACTCCTGGCAGATCCTGTGGCAGATCATGTTTCCGCTCTCCCGGCCCCTGGTCGGGACGCTGGCGCTGCTCTTCTTCATCTGGACCTGGAACGAGTTCCTGCTGCCGCTGACCGTCAACATCGACCCCCACTACCAGACGCTGCCGGTCGGGCTGCTCTTCTTCCAGCAGCGCTGGACCTCGAACCTGCCGGTGCTCGCGGCCGGCGCGACGATCATCTTCCTGCCGCTGACCGCCGTCTTCATCGGCTTCCAGAAGCAATTGATCGAAGGCCTGACCCAGGGCGCCCTCAAGGGCTGACCGCCCCGTTTCATCGCCATTCGAGCACCGGTAGTGTGGTCGCCTTGCCGCCCGATCGCGCCGTCCTCTCAAGGTGATCACCCGCCCGTTGTCCAGGCCAGCCTCACAAGGTCGCCCCTACCGGTTGTTCCGGGTATTGCCATGTGGCCAGGAGTATGATTCCGTGGCAGCACACATCGGTGGAGCGCGGCCCAGCCAAAGCGACAAGGTCGAAAGGAACACGCATGGAGCAAACGGTAGCGCGGAGGATGCTGGCGTGCATCGTCGCGATCAGTCTTGTCTTCGGGTCACTAGTCAGCCAGGCAGTGGCGCAGACGGACGCGACACCAATCGGTGACGCCACCCCGATTGGCGCGGCGACGCCCGACAGCGCGACTCCGGTCGCCGAGGACGGCGCGACCGGATCGGTCGATCTCGACGTGCTCTTCATCGGGGCCCATCCCGACGACGAGGCGTTCGGCCTCGCCGCCTACGGGCAGTGGAACGAGTTCAACGACGCTCAGGTCGGCGTGATCACGATCACGCGGGGTGAAGGCGGCGGCAACGCGGTCGGTACGGAGGAAGGTCCTGCCCTCGGTATGCTCCGCGAGGCCGAGGAACGCCGAGCCGTGGGAATCTCGGGAATCGAGCACATCTACAATCTCGACAAGGTCGATTTCTATTACACCGTCTCGGCCCCGCTCTCGGAGGAGGTCTGGGGCTACGACGAAACGCTGGAGCCGATCGTCCGCGTGATCCGAGAGACGAAGCCCGAAGTCATCATTACGATGAACCCGTCCCCGACGCCGGGCAACCATGGGCATCACCAGATGGCCGCCCGCTTCGCCGTCGATGCCTTTTACCAGGCCGCGAGCCCGGAGAGCTTTCCGGATCAACTCGCGACGGAAGGGCTCGACGTTTGGAGCGCCAGCCGGATTTTCCGCAGCGGCGCGTCCGGCGAAGGCCAGCCCGGCCCCGAGTGTGCCACGAGCTACGTTCCCAACGAGCCGACTGACACGGTCTATGGTGTGTGGCAGGGAACGGTTTCGGAAGCGAATGGTGGCCGAACCTGGGTCGATCTCGCCCGTGAAGGGCAGCGCATGTATGCCTCTCAGGGTTGGGCGGTGTTCCCGGATGCGGAGACCGATCCGGCGCTGATCGAATGCAACTATTTCACGCTGATCGATAGCCGCGTGGCCCAGCCGATCGACACCGCGGCGACGACCGCCGTGCTCGACAACGCCATGCTGGAGACCGAGAACTCCCTGCCGCTTGGTTCGCAGCTCTACCTGACGACCGACGCCTTCCGGCTTCAGCCCGGTCAGGAGTTCACCGTCACCTCCCATGTGCGCGTGCCGGCCGACCTCGATACCGCCGATAGCGCGATCCAGCTCGTCGCGCCGGAAGGATGGGAAGTCGTCGGTGCAGCGGAACTCGACGCCGATCCCGAGGCGACACCCGTGATCACGACCACGCCGGAAGGCGAGATCACGCAGGAGTTCCGGATCATCGTCCCCGAAGATGCCGAGACAAACAGCCGTTACCGGATCGGCGCCTCTTACGGGGTCGGCCGCAACATCGGCGTCACCAGTGAGGTTGTCGAGGTCTTACCGCCCGTCTCCGGTGTGCTCGCTCCATTGCCCGAGATCGCTCAGTTCCGGGAGTGGGTCGAGCGGGTAGGCGTGTCGCAGCACGATAGCCTGATCGCACCGGTGCAGTCGATCGCGGTCGGCGCGACGCGGGAGATTCCAGTCGCGGTCACGAACGCGTCCGATAAGCCCCAGAGCGGCACGGTCACAATCGAGCTGCCAGCCGGATTCGAAGCCGCCGCGCCGTCGATGCCGTTCGAGGCGGTCGCGCCAGGCGAAACGTCCGAGGTCGTCTTCGCCGTCACGAACGCGGATACGGCGCTGCCGACCGCGAACGAGGGCGGCGAGGAGGGCATGTATCCATTCACGATCACGACCGAGGCGGGCGGGGTGAGCTCGACGCGGGAGGCGGGACTCAACCTCGTGCCCTCAGCGACGGTTCCCCAGGCCGCGACAGCGCCGACGATCGATGGTGCGATTGGCTCGGGCGAGTACACGGGTGAGGCGCTCGATCTGAGCCGCGTTTGGGAAGGCGACGATCCCGATTCCGCCGCCGATGCTTCAGGCGAGGCGTACGTTACCTGGACCGAGGACGGAATCGTGGTCGCGGTACAGGTGCAGGATGAAATGCTCGGTACCGTCCTGACCGAGGCCGACGCCAAGCGACATTGGCGGACTGACTCGGTTGAGATCGCAATCGATCCTCTGGGCACGGCGGCAAATACGTCGGCAACCTTTAAGGTCGGCGTCTTCCCGACGACCGAGGAAGGGAATCCGGCGGCGTATCGCGACGCGGATGCCTTCCAGGGACCGGTTGCGGAGACTGCCCCCGGCTTCCAGGTCGCCAGCGCGCTGACGGACCCGTACACGGGATACGTGATCGAGACCCTGATTCCATACGATGCGCTTCCAGCCGACATCGACCCGGCGAACGCTGCGATGAACATCTTCATCTACGACTCGGATACCGAGGATCTGACCGGTCAGTCCCGGCTCGGGTGGTCGGTCTACAACGGCGTGCAGGGTGATCCGTACCGCTGGGGCAAGACCAGCTTCGAGGGCTACACGCCACCATCCGATGCGCGAACCGAACCCGCCGCTCCCCGGATGCCGCTTGACGTCGCGCTGAGCACGTTGTCGCCACAATCGATCGCGCAATCGGCGATGGATGGGGTTGGGCTCGCCGGGCGACCGTCGGTCGCCGAAGGCGAAGGTCTCACCGTGGTCGGCGACCCCGTGATCGAGAACGGGCTGGTCACGCTCGAGGTCGAGGCCGGATCGGAGGGCACGGTCAACGTGTTCCACGGCGCGGACGGCGTGACCGGTGCTCCGGTTACCGTCGATGTCGCTCCCGGATCGCCGACGACAATCGAGGTGCCCGCCGAGATGGACGCCGGAGGCGTGGTCTACATCTCGTTCGAGACCGCGGACGGTGCGGTTCAGGCGCTGACGATTCCGGTAGCGAGATCCTGATTCCGGCCGTCTGGTTGACGCGCCGGTCGGCGAGTGGGCAGGGGCCCGCGTCGACCACTGACATCGATCATCTCGAGGCGACGGCTCCTGGAGTTATCCGGGGGCCGTTGTCGGTCTGGCCCGGAGCGGCGCGTGCGGCTCCCTACATCGGATTGTAGAGAGCTTGGCCTGGAAACACGGCGGGCGCCTCGCGCCGATTAGGAACCGGTTCCAGCGCTTCGCGCTTCCGCCAGCGATGCGGATGCTGGAGTCCCTCGCCGTGGAGTTTACCCAGAGCGAAGCGTGGGACCGTCTCCCTCCGACACGGCTGTTCGACGCAGCTGCTCGACACGGCTGTAGGGATGACTGGGGACGGGTACGTGTTCCACAACCCGCTGTAGCATCGCTCTACCGCGGTGCTTGGTCTCGCCGGGTACCCGCTGGTATGCTCATGGTCGCTGGCGCACCGGTTGGTCGATCGCTATCTCTCGGTTCACGCGGCGTCCCCGCCGCGGTTCAGGTAGGCGCTGGCACCGGGACAGTCCGTTCGCTCCCGGCTGGACATCCGTGCGGTGTCGGCCACGTCCACGCACCATTTCATGAAGGGAAGACACGGTGGTTCAGATTCAAGGTCCGGACGAGCTGGCTATCGTCGCCGGAGAGGTGAAGGGGTGCCCGCTCTGCGAGCTGTCGCGAACCCGGACCCATGCCGTGCCCGGCGAAGGCAACCCGGATGCCCAGGTATTGCTGATCGGAGAAGGACCGGGGTGGCACGAGGATGAGCAGGGCAAGCCGTTCGTCGGCGCGTCGGGGAAATTCCTGAGCGAGCTGCTGGCGAAAGCCGGGTTGACCCGTGAGGACGTCTTCATCACCAATGTCGTGAAGTGCCGTCCGCCGAGCAACCGGGATCCCTTGCCAGATGAGATTCAGGCCTGCTCACAATATCTCGAGCGCCAGGTCGCCGCGATCGACCCCGACGTGATCATCACCCTCGGCCGGTTCTCGATGGCAAAGTACTTCCCCGGTGAGCGGATCTCCCGGATCCATGGCCAGCCCAAGCGGATCGGCCAGCGGCTGGTGGTTCCGATGTACCACCCGGCGGCCGCGCTTCACCAGTCGAACCTGCGCGGCGTAATCGAGGATGATTTCGCCAACCTGCCCCGGATCCTCGCCGATCAGGAGCGGCACCGGCAGGTCGCGGCCGAGAAGGAAGACCCTCCAGCGCAACAGTCGCTGTTTTAGAGCGCATTGTTCAAACGCGGAGTTCTCACGACGGGCACGATCGATCGGATACGTTTAGTGGAGATGCGGGGACCAGAGTCCGGTTACGCCGCACCGGGCCGCCACCGATGCCGCTTGCAAGAGCGGCCCCTACACGGGTTGCCTACGGGCAATCGCCAAGTCGTGAACGATCTGGGGAGATTGTAACTGCTCGGCCACGCGCTCCTGTCGCTGACGACGCGGTTCGCGCGCATTGTGGAAGAAAGCCCGTCGCCTGGCATGAGCGACGAGTCCGTTCGTGACACCGGGTCATTCCATTGCCTGCCGTCGGGGAGCGGGTGTGTATAATGTACGTACACTCCCGGAGCGGAGCTCTGCTCGTGTCCTCAACCCCGAAGATGGTGCGCTGATACCAAGTCGGGAAGCCGAAGAAGGTGTCGATGGCGACGCAAACGCGATCCCGAACTGAACCCGCCCGGTCGAAAGGAAAACAAGCCAAGAGTCGGGCCGCGAAAAAGACTTCCTGGTTTCGGGTCTGGATCGCGAGATTTCGCGCGTTCCTTCAGGGGTTGATCCCATCCATTTCGGTCACCCCGCGGCTCAAGCGGGAAATGATCGGCATGGCGCTGGTGCTCCTGGCGCTGGTCAGCTCCTGGGCGCTCGGGCGAGGAGCCCAGGACGGAGTGCTGGTCTCCTGGTGGGCCGACAAACTGCACGCCGCACTGGGACGAGCCGCGATCCTGGCGCCCATCCTGTTCGGGCTGACCGCGTTGCGCGCCCTCGCGAGCCATGAAGGACCGATCCTGCTCGTTCGCCACCTCATTGGGGGGCTCCTCTTCGTCAGCGCCACTGTCGGTCTGCTCTCGTTCGGGGGAGAGCGCATGGCTGGTGCGCTGGGAATGATGATCGGCGACGTGGCCCGCGGGGGGCTGGGACGGCTGGCATCGGGCCTCGTATTGTTCGTCGCGGGCGTGGTCTCCATTTTCCTCCTCGCCGACACCGATTTGATGTCACTCGAAAAGGATGTCCGGCGGTTGCTGCCGCGCCGCAAATCCAAAGGCGATCCGTCAGCGAACGCGGAAGCGCCGTTCGCCAGGCCAAAGGGCGGGGGAAAGCGTCACCTTTCGACGGAACCGAACGTCACCGCCTACAAACCGGTCGAGCGCATCATCAACATCCCGAAGCGGGAGGTCAAAGCCGCCGCCGAGCAGAAACCGGGACCGATGACACCGCCCGTCCTCACGGGCGGCGAGCCGCTCCCGCTCCCGGACATCCGCCTGCTTCCGTACTACGACGAGGTAAAGCCCAACACGGTCGAGCTGGAGGCGAAGGCCAAGGCGATCGAGGCAACCCTGTTGAGCTTCAAGGTCGACGCCACGGTCCGCGAAATCAATCCGGGACCGGCGGTCACCCAGTTCGCGCTCGAGCCCGGCAACGGCGTCAAGGTGCGGAAAATAACCGAGCTGCAGAACGACCTCGCCCTCGCCCTCGCCGCGCAGAGCATCCGCGTCGAGGCTCCGATTCCAGGAATGGCGCGAGTCGGGCTCGAGATTCCGAACGCGGAAGTCGCGATGGTCGGCCTGCGGGAGGTGCTCGAGGCGCCCGCGTTCGCCCGAACCAAGGCCAAGCTGCCGCTGCCCCTCGGGCGGGACGTCAATGGGCGATACATCATCGGCGATCTTGCCAAGATGCCGCACCTCCTGATCGCGGGCGCGACTGGCGCCGGCAAAAGCATCTGCCTCAACGGCGTGATCAGCACGTTCCTGCTCAAGTGCCGGCCCGATGAAGTCCGACTCCTGATGATCGATCCCAAGATGGTCGAGCTGACGGGTTTCAATGGCGTGCCGCATCTCCAGTGCCCCGTCGTCACCGAGATGGACAAGGTGGTCGGGGCGCTCAGGATGGTGCTGCGGGAGATGAACCGCCGCTACGAGCTATTCAAGACCCTTGGCGTCCGCAACATCGACGGCTACCGCCTGCGCATCGCGGACGAGCCCGAAGCCGAGAAGATCCCCTACCTCGTCGTCATCATCGACGAGCTGGCGGACTTGATGATGACGACGCCCGATGACGTCGAAACGTTGCTCGCGCGGCTGACCCAGATGGCGCGGGCGACGGGCATTCATCTCATCATTGCCACCCAGCGCCCGAGCGTGAACGTCCTCACTGGCCTGATCAAGGCCAATGTCCCAGCCCGGATCGCCTTTGCCGTGTCGTCGATGATCGACAGCCGGGTGGTGCTCGACATGCCCGGCGCCGAACGCCTGCTGGGTCGCGGCGACATGCTCTACCTGCCGCCGGATGCCGCCAAGCCGCTTCGGATTCAGGGGGCCTTCATCGACGAGGACGTCAAGGGGATCGTCGAGCATTGGCACACGGTCGCGCCGATTCCGCAATACGCGCCGGAATGGCTCGACCTGCCGTCCTCGAATCCGCAAACGGGAGGGGAATCCGAGGAAGACGGTGACGATCCGCTCATGATCCAGGCGCTCGATGTGGTCCGGCAGCAGGGAACCGCGTCGGCGTCAATGCTCCAGCGACGGCTCCGGATCGGCTACAACCGCGCCGCCCGGCTCATCGAGCAGATGGAGGACGATGGGGTGATCGGCCCCGCCGATGGGGTGCGCGGGCGAACGGTGATCCGCGGCGATGATTGACGACGGTCACGGGCAGTCAAGACCGATCGAGCGCCAGGCATTGTGCACCTGGCGCTCGATCTCTCCGATAACGTGCCGCCTGGACCGACTGTGGGCTTACGAGACCGCGCCCCCGACTTCGACCACCTCACGAGATTCCGCCTCGTCGCGCGCCATGGCGAAGCAGGCGGAGCAGTACACCGGGTTTCCGTTCCGGGGCACGAACGGCACCGTGGTCGCCCGGTTGCAACCGGCGCAGATGACGTCGGTCTGCGCTCGATCCGGGAGCCCCAGTTTCGCCTTCCGGGCGGACCGGCACCTGGGGCAGCGCGCCGGGATGTTGATCAGCTCCTTTTCCCGGAAGAACAGCTGCTCTCCAGCGGTCCACGCAAAAGGCTTGCTACACTCGCGACAGGTCAGTGTCTTATCCGAAAAGTCCATGCCGGATCCCTCCGTCGATAAGGTACTGCGTTACAACCTGGTGCTGAGCGAGTCGCAGATCGGCCATCCGGGTCCCCAGATCTTCTCCGCTCGACTGAACGCATGAATATTTGGCCACCATCACGGTAGCATGACTGTGCAGACATTGCAACTCATACTCACGCCGCGTCAATTGATCGCCCGCTTTTTCGCCGCTGGACGCCGACAAGGCGCGAAATACGTGGACACATACGAATGCTATGATCAGGATAAGAGCTTCCGCCAGGACGCTGCAGTCCATGGGGTGAGGGGCACCGTGTCACGGCTCCCTTGGCCGCCACCGATGCCGTTACGAGGGCGGCCACGACGCAGATCGAGAGATTCGCATCCACCGTGACCTGTCGCGGCCAGACGGCTATCGACAGAAGCTCTAAGCCGACTCCGGCGCAATGTCGGCACCCCGTGATGCGAGGAGGAACACGTGCTGACTGCCCATGGATCAGCCACCGCCGAACCGGTCGGCCGCCTGATCGACGAATTGGCGAAGCTGCCAGGGATCGGACCGAAGACGGCATCTCGCCTTGCCTACTTCCTGCTCCGGGCATCCCGCGACGATGCGATCGGGTTGGCGGAGGCGATTCTCGATGTCAAGAACCGGATTCGGCTGTGCTCCAACTGCTTCAACACGACCGAGGACGATCCATGCCGGATCTGCGGTGACGCGAACCGGGAGAACCGGATCTGCGTCGTCGAAGAACCACTGGATGTGGTCGCCATCGAACGCACGCATGAGTACCGGGGGAGATATCACGTGCTCCACGGTGCAATCTCTCCGGTGGATGGCATCGGCCCCGACAAGCTCAAGATCCGGGAGCTCGCCGATCGGGTGCGCCGGGAATCTCCGGCCGAGATCATCGTCTTCACCAACCTTGACCTTCCGGGCGAGGCTACCGCGACATATCTCCACCGGTTGCTGACACCATTGGGGGTCACCGTGAGCCGGCCGGCCAGTGGCCTTCCGGTCGGGGGCGATCTCGAGTACGCGGACGAGATGACACTCGGTCGGGCCATGACCGGCAGGCGCGTCTTGTGATCTCGCGGCATCCCTTGAGGGCCCTTGCGTGACCCCGTAGAATGGAAGGAACGCAGGCGCTGGACCGGGGCACTGGTGGTCCGGCCAGGGCGCGGTGTCGCGGTCTCGGATAGGACAGCGCAGGTTGCGGACGCGATTCTCGCATCCAGTCAGACAATCCCATGTGGAACTGCGGCACGGCGCCGGGACGGCTTCCGCCGCGATGCATTTGGCGGTACAGGTGGGCCGTGCACGCTGGTCCGACCTCTCCGGCTTGCGTGCTCATGTCAGCCACCTTCCCTCGGGTAATTCCGATTCCGGCGGCCCCGCCGAACATCACCTGATCGCGATCCTGAAGGATCTGCTGCCGTTCATCGGGTACGACCAGCGCGTTTTCATCGCCCGCTCGGGTGGGCGTCCGGTAGGATTCATCATCTTCACGGTCGTCGGGCCCGATCAGCGCTGGGTTGTCTCCGACATTAGCGCCAACCTCGGCGTCTATGCGGCGGACCCGGTGCTCGAAGAACTCCTGCATCACGGTGTCGTCGCGGCCGGATTGGAAGGTATCAAGCGCCTCTATTCTCGTGTACCGACCTCGTCACCCATATTGGCGTCGATCCGGCGGTGCGGTTTCGCCCCCTATACCACCGAGTCGATCCTTGGTGCGCCGATGATGCCGGTGCCGACCGGCCCGACCCGGGGCCGGCGCCAGCTATCGAACGATGTGTGGTCGATCCATCAGCTCTACCTCGCGTCCGTCCCGCGCCAGGTCCAGTACGCCGAGGCGCTCACCAGTCACCATTGGGATATCGAGCGCCAGGGCTGGAGCGGGACCACGCACAACGGATGGCTCGTGGAAGATGGCTATCAGGCGGTCGGCTACGTGACAGTCGCGTCGAACCATCGTGCCCACACGGTCGAGTTCATGATGCATCCGGACCACCGCAAGCGATTCCCGGATTTGATCGGCACGGTCGCCAAGGACCTTCAGGGCCGTCTCGCGCGTCCCGCCTATGTGATCGTCCGAAATTATCAGCACGAGTTCCTGACCTATCTGTATGAGATCGGATTCACCGTTCAACTGGAACAGGAGCTGCATGTGAAATACACCACCGCGCCGGTACGGTCACCGGCCAACGTCTCGGTGGCATTCGCCTCCGAGCTCAAGGAACCGGTCGGCAAGCGCGTTCCCACCTTCCTGGTCGACAATCCTTCCGATCCCTCGTCGGAAGTTTCGCAACCCTGACGCGTTGCGCGCGAGCGGACGAGGGGCTCGCGATTTGGGAATGTGTTGCCGGTTCCCTTCCCCAGCGGCCGGGAGGCGTAACCATTCCTCATGGGAGATAGGGTTGAACAGCAGTTCCCACGTGCTTCCCGAGAATCAGCGGCAGTCGGGACCAGGCACGGAATACGAGATTACAGACGATCTTCAGGATCTTCTCGCTGTTCTCCCCCCGCACATCGCTGAACGTATCATCGCTCATCAGACGAGACGCGATCTGGGATCGCTGATCGAGATCGTGATGGATCTCGGCCGGCCACCGGAGGCGCGCTTCCAGTTCGACGAGATCGAGCTCCTCGATGTCGACGTCACGCGGGAAGACCTCAATTTCGTCAGCGACCGGATCGGCAGTTTCGGAGATGACAACCGGGCCGGAATCGAGCGGACCTTGCACCGGATCTCGGCGATTCGGAACCGGGGCGGGGAGATCGTCGGTCTCACCTGCCGGATCGGGCGGGCCGTCTATGGCACGATCGCGATCGTCAGCGATCTCGTCGAGTCCGGCCAGAGTGTCCTTCTCCTTGGCCGTCCCGGCGTCGGCAAGACGACGATGCTCCGGGAGACGGCGCGAGTGCTTGCCGACGAACTGCGGAAGCGGGTCGTCGTCGTCGATACCAGCAACGAGATCGCCGGGGATGGCGACATTCCGCACCCTGCGATCGGCCGGGCCCGCCGGATGCAGGTGCCGACGCCGACCGCCCAGCATGCGGTGATGATCGAAGCGGTCGAGAATCACATGCCCCAGGTGGTCGTGATCGACGAGATCGGGACCGAGCTCGAAGCGATGGCCGCCCGCACGATCGCCGAGCGCGGCGTCCAGCTCATCGGCACGGCCCATGGCAATTCGCTCGAAAACCTGATGCTCAACCCGACCTTGTCCGATTTGATCGGTGGCATCCAGACCGTCACCCTGTCCGACGAAGAGGCCCGCCGCCGGGGCACGCAGAAGTCGATCCTGGAGCGCAAGGCGCCACCCACTTTCAACATCATGGTCGAGATCGTGGACCGGGATGAAGTGACCGTCCATTTGGACGTGGCGGCCACCGTTGATGCCATCCTGCGGGGATCGCCGATCAAGTCGGAGCACCGCAAGCGGGCAATCGACGGGGAGGTGCAACGAACCTCGTCTGACGAGCTGCGTCGCGATCCATCCAGCACTGGCCGGGATCATGAAGCGAGCAGACTGCACGCCAACCACCACAACCAGAGCGGCGGGTTGCTGCTCCTGGCGGAAACGCCCCGCACCCAGCCGATCGTCCACATCGCCTCGCGGCAGGCCGTCGAGCGGTCCGGAACCGCGTCGGCAGCGCCGGTCGCCGAGCGGGATCGGCTCGATCCGACGCCGGCGCCAGCGGTGAATGCGTTCGCCAAGGGCCGGGGGACGCGCGCGAAGCCGCTCCGCATCTTCCCCTACGGGGTGAGCCGGAACCGGCTCGAGCAGACGATCACCCGGCTCGACGTTCCGGTGACGATCGTGCGGGATTTCCAGGAAGCGGACATCGTGCTCACACTAAAGAACGCTTACCGGCAGAAGCCACAGCCGATCCGGGAATCAGAGACTCGGGGGGTGCCGGTCTACGTGCTGCGGTCGAACACGGCGACGCAGATGGAGCATGTCCTGTTCTCGCTCTTCCCAGCGGCGGTTCAGCCCGATCCGCGGGTTCCGGAGCGGGAAGAAGAATCGCCCCAGCAGCCTGTTCGAAGGGGTGAGCAACCGGATTTCATCCTGATCGCGCTGTCCGAAGCGGAGACGGCGATCTCGGCGATCATGGAGGGTGCACCGGCCACCGCCCTGAGTCCGCAATCGCCGCCGATCCGACGATTGCAGCACGAGCTGGCCGAACGCTACAGCCTTTCATCCCGGAGCCGGGGACGCGATCCGTTCCGACATGTGGAGATCTACCGCCGGGGTATCCAGTAGCGTGAACGGCGCATTCATCGTCTTCGAGGGGTCGGAAGGTGGCGGGAAAACGGTTCAGGCACGGAGATTGGCGGCTTCGCTCGAGGCCGCCGGCCATTCGGTCGTGCTGACCAGGGAACCGGGCGGGACGGCGGTAGGGGAGTCGATTCGCGCGGTGCTTCTCGGGCATCACGATTATGGTATTCTCGCGGAGACCGAGGCGTTGTTGATGTCGGCCGCGCGGGCACAGCATGTGCGCGAGGTGATCGGGCCGGCGCGGGCGAACGGTCAGGTCGTCCTGTGCGACCGGTTCGTCGATTCGACCTATGCCTACCAGGGCGGGGGGCACCGCCTTCGGATGGAAGCGCTCACCGCGATCCAACAGTTCGCCACCGAAGGGCTGGAGCCGGATCTCAAGCTGCTCCTGGATTTGCCGGTGGAGATCGGTCTTCGCCGCAGGCACGCCGATCCGGACTCCCTCAACAGGATCGATCAGGCCGATCTCGAGTTTCACCAGCGGGTCAGGGAAATGTACATTCGTCTCGCACGGGAACATCCCGAGCGGTGGTCCGTGATCGATGCCACTGGCACACCCGACGACGTGGCCCGCGCGATCGAGACGGCCGTCCGGCTCCGGCTCGGACTGCAATCCCGTGTCGCGCCCGCTGGCGGGCGACATCCCGCGGCAAGCGAGATGCCCAGTGCCTGAGCGTGGGCGATGCCTCGAGTGACCGTACGAAAGCGTGATCGAACGATGGAACGCAGGCAATGAAGCTCGTGATCGTGGTAATACAGGGGAGCGACGCCGAGCCATTGCTCGGGGCGCTGACGGACAGGGGATTCCGGGCCACCCAGATCAACAGTGCGGGAGGGTTTCTCCGCGAACGTAACGTCACGCTGATGATCGGCGTCGACGCCGAGCGCGTCCCGGAGGTGAGAGCGGCGGTAAAGAGCAACTGTCATTCCCGGACACGATTCGTGAATCCGCTGATGCCAATTGTGGAACCGGGCGAATTCTACGTTCCGAATCCTGTCGAGGTGCTGGTCGGCGGCGCGACGATGTTCGTGCTGACGGTCGAGCGATACGAGCGACTTGGTATAGCATGATACAGATCAGCTAAGGGGAGCGATCATTTTGGATATTGAGACACTCATAGCGCGAGGCTTGCAAGTTCTGTTGGCGTTGGGCGGTGCCTATCTGATTGCCCTCTGGTTCGTGCTGGCGGTGTGGACGTTCCGCGACATCGAGACCCGTAGCCGCAGCGTCGTAACGCAGGTCTTCTCCACGTTGCTCGTTGTGCTGTTCTGGATTCCCGGCCTCTTCCTGTACCGCCTGCTCCGGCCCAGCGAAACGCTTGATGAAGCGTATCAGCGGTCGTTGGAGGAAGAGTATCTGATCCAGGATCTCGAGGAGCTTCCGCTCTGCCCGTCCTGCAACCATTTTGTCGAGGATGACTTCCAGATTTGCCCGCACTGCAATACCCAGCTCCGGGAAGCGTGCACATCGTGCCAGCGGCTGATCGATCTGCGCTGGGAGATCTGCCCGTACTGCGGCACGCAGCATCATGGCGGCGAGGCACATGCGGACCGGGCGGTCGACGTGTCCGACGATCGGTGGGTCGATCCAGCGTCGATCGAGCGGCGATTGCGTGAAACCGAAGAACGCCGGGAGCGGGAGCAGACCCGAGCTCTCCCGGCGGCGACGGCCGCGACCACGCTCGCACGCGGTCTGCTCGATCCACCGGCGGATGAGCCGGGGGACCGAGCGGTCGTGCGGCAGGGCGAGGCGGGGTCCGCTCCATTGGGGTCCAGCGAGCAGTTCATCCCGAGCCGATCCAACAAGGCGAAGCTCAACGGAGAGAGCGGCGAGGCTGCCGCACGGCGCAACGGGCAGAGGAGCCTGGTTCAGGATAGTGGCCCCGATCTGTCCGGTCTTGCCGATCCGGAAGAACGTGGCGAGGACGACGATCCCGAGCCGTCTGGCACGATCCCGAAACGCTATCGGGTCACATAGGGTCCGGCTCGTCCGATCCCGCCCGCGCCTGGTCCTGGATCGCCCGCGTCCTTTGGCGCCCACCATACGCGCGAGTCGGAACCGCGTCCGGCCGGATCTGGAAATTGAACTTTTCGCGAACGGCGTCGTAGAAGTTGGATGATCCGACCTTGACGAGCTGAAACGTATGGATTCCGCGCTCGATCTTCACGACGTCATCCAGCCGGAGATCGATCAACGTGCGGCCATCGAGAATCAGCGATCCTTCGTGGTCGTTGGTGAGGACGAGCTCGATCTTGACATCCTCCGATGCGACCATCGGGGTCCGGATAGGGGAGTGACACGAGATCGGCACGATCGCGAAACCCCGCACCCCGGCAGTCAGAATCGGCCCACCCGCGGCCATGCAGTACGCCGTGCTGCCCCGCGCTGTGGACACGATCATACCGTCACCGGGATACGTGTTCACGAAGTGGCCATCGATGTACACCTCGACATCGAGCATCCGGTTGCCGCCGCGAATGACGACATCGTTGATCGCCCACCCGTGATCCTGTTCGGTCCCGTCGCGCAACAGCGATCCCTTGAGCGTCGAGCTCGTCTCGATCTCGTACGTGCCGCTCACCAGCGCATCGAGCGCGGCCCGCCAATCCTGCTGCTCGACGAGGGCCAGGAAGCCGACCTTGCCAAAATTGATTCCAAGCAGTGGGATGTCGGGATAGACGTTCGCGGCGCGCATCATCAGGCCGTCACCGCCGAGGACGACCACGGCGTCAATCGAGGCCGTTCCCTTAGCCGACAGCTCGGATTCCAGGACCGGTGTGTGGCCGTGCTGAACGAGCCATTCCGCGATGGTCGATCCGAGGTGCTTGGCTTCGGGCTTGCTCAGGGCCGCCACGATTCCGTACCGTTTCGACACGAATACCTCTCTCGCCGTCGGTGACGCATCTACCGGTCAGTCGCGTTCACAGGATAGCCGGTTGATCCCGGTCAGGGGCGGTCGCGGGTGACGACGAGCGGCTCCGCCGCGCCTTCGAGCCGTTCCACCGCCCACGGCGGCGTGAGATACGCCGCGTGATCGTCACGCGCCGCGAATCGGTACAGGGCTGCCGGACGATGGCTGCCGTCGCGCCGCTTCTCGTCCAGCTGGTCGAGAATCCCCGATACGATCATCCTTCGCCGAAAGTTGCGTTTGTCGACCGGATGGTCGAGGACCGCCTCGTACGCCAGCTGGAGCTCGGACAACGTGAACGTCGGGGGCAACAGGTGGAAGGCGATGTTTGTATAGCCGAGCTTCGCGCGAAGACGCATCAGCGCGTACTCGAGCACCTGCCGATCAATCGCCGATGGCAGCGCCACCTCGTGCGCCGCGACCCAGGCGATTGCCTGGGAACCGGTATCAGGCAGTGCGTGATCCCGGAACAGCGCCAGGTAACTGACGGTGACGGTCCGGGTGTCGGCTGTCGCGTGGCCGAACGTATAGAGTTGTTCGAGATATTGTCCGTCAGAGCCGATACGCTCGCGGACGATCCGCCGCGCCGCGGTATCCAGCCATTCTTCGGAGCCCGGCGCGCCAGCGAGCAGCCGTAGCCCTCCCGCCGCGGCGGAATGGACCGCAACAGACAGCCCAGCTCGCCCGAGCCGCAACGGCACCGCGCTGATCCGGACCTGAGGTGATGAGATGGTTGCGTTCGTGATACCCATGCGTACGTTCTCGCGGTTGACGCACCCTGTCGTTGGCGGCATGCCCCTGTCACCCGCTGGAGCGTACCATTCCGGCGCGATGGAGCACGGGAGCGGTGGAGCGATGTGGCGCGATTTGGCTACGACCCGGTAGACTGGGAAGTGCCATGTTGGCGGATGGTGAAATGGTATCACAAGGGTCTTTGGAACCTTTATTCCAGGTTCGAATCCTGGTCCGCCAGCCACCCGGAGATCGTTACGAGGCGTCTCTCCTGGACAATCTCCGCCGGATTCCGGAGCACCGCGCGACGCAATCGGCGAGAGCCTGATCGGCTATTCCAATCCGGGAAGTGATGGGTCGCGTGTGACCAGCGATGTGATTCAACCGTCCGACGAAGAGGTCGCCGTCGCGGTGCTTGCCGCGGGCTACGGCACCCGGATGAAATCCACCAGGCCCAAGCATCTTCACACCGTCGGCGGTACCCCCATTGTAGAACGCGTGATCCGGGCTGGCCTGGCGGTCGAGCCGGAGCAGCTTGTTGTCGTGGTCAGCCCTCCCCTCGGCGCCTTACCCGCCATGCTGGAGATGCCTGGCGCGTTCACGACCACCGTTCAGGAGATCGCGGAGGGAACGGCCGCCGCCGTACGCTGCGCGTTGGAGGCAATCGGACCATGCCGGTGGTTGATTTCCCTGCTCGGTGACAGTCCGCTGCTGACCGGCGAAACGGTCGCGGCGCTGCTGGAAGGCGCCCGGAGGACCGGCGCGAAGATCACGATCCTGACATGCGAGCTTCCAGATGCGGCGAACTATGGCCGGATCGCGCGGAACGCCGCCGGTGACCCGGTCGGGATCGTCGAGAAAAAGAACGACGCCCCCCTGCTCCGGCAGGGGAGGACTGAGATCAACAGCGGGATCATGGTCCTCGATGCCGCGTGGGCTTCGGACACACTTGCGACCATGTGTCGGAACGAGCTCACCAATGAATTCCTGCTCACTGATCTCGTTGCGATGGCCGTGGAACAACGGGCACGTGACGAGCCGTGGCCAGTCGCCACGGTGGTTGGTGAACCAGAGGTCGCATTAGGCGTGAACGACCGGCGGGATCTCATGGCCGCCGATGCCGCCGTTCGCCGGTTGACTCAATCCCGTCTCCTCGACGCTGGCGTCACGATCATCGGGGGCGAATCGGTGGTCGTGGATGAAGCGGTGCGGGTTGGAGCCGATACCGTGCTGATGCCGTTCACAGTCATCTCTGGCAAGACGGTGATCGGGTCGGGCTGCACGATTGGGCCCGGTGCGGTGCTTCACGATGCCCTGATCGGGGACCGGGTCACGGTACGGTCCTCGACCGTTACGGGCTCCGCGATCGGTGCGGATTCCGATGTTGGCCCGTATGCCCACGTCCGGGGTGGTTGCCGGATCGGAGCGAACGTCCACATCGGGACGTCGGCCGAACTCAAGAACACCGTGCTTGGGGATGGTTCCAAATCTGGCCACTTTTCCTATCTCGGCGACGCAACACTGGGCCAAGGCGTGAACATCGGAGCCGGAACGATCACGGCAAATTACGATGGAGCGGCAAAGCACCCGACGTCGATCGGGAACCGCGCCTTTATCGGGAGCGACACCGTGTTGATCGCTCCCGTACTGGTTGGCGAGGGGGCGGTAACCGGAGCCGGCTCCGTCGTCACCCGTGATGTCGAGGCCGGTTCCACGGTGATCGGCGTCCCCGCGCGTCCATACAGCCGGTCGGGGAACCGGCGTGCCGCCGATGCGGCGGGCGCCGGAGACACCGACAAGGGGTAGGCTCACCACATGGATGGACGCTTGCAGCTCTTCGCCGGAAATGCGCATCGCGGTCTGGCCCGGGCGATCAGCGACGAGCTCGAAGTGCCGCAGGGCCGGGCCGAGATCGGGCTCTGGAAGAATGGCGAAACGCGCGTCAAGATCGAGGAGAACGTCCGGGGCTCGGATGTCTTCGTGATCCAGCCGACGTGCCATCCAGTCGATCACCACCTGATGGAGCTCCTGCTCTTCTTCGACGCGCTGAAACGGGCATCGGCGGCGCGGGTGACGGCGGTCATTCCCTACTACGGCTATGCCAAGCAGGAGAAGAAGACGTCCGGCCGCGAGCCGATCTCGGCCAAGCTGGTCGCCAACCTGCTGACCGTGGCCGGTGCCAATCGGGTGCTGGCGGTCGATCTCCACTCCGCGGCGATCGAGGGTTTCTTCGACATCCCGGTCGATCATCTGCGCGCCACACCCCTGCTGGCGCGGGCCTTCCGGCGGGCGATACGAGATGAGGTGGTGGTCGTCAGCCCGGATGCCGGCGGCGTCGCCCGCGCCGAGGACTTTCGGGTCCGGGTCGGCGGGTCGCTGGCGATCATCTCGAAGCAGCATCCGGGGCCGGATGCGACGGAGACCCTCGAGATGGTCGGCGATGTCGATCGCAACGTCGCGGTGATCGTCGACGACATGATCTCGACCGGTGGAACGCTGATTCAGGCGGCGAAGCTGCTTCAGGAGCGAGGAGCCGCGGCGGTTCACGTCGCCGCCACCCACGGCATCTTCGCGGCGGACGCGCTGGACCAGATCGGCGCGTCCGGGATCGACCGGGTCTTCGTGACCGATACGATCCCGACCCCGCCGGGGGGAGCGGCAAGGATCGATGTGGTCAGCGTGGCGCCGTTGCTCGCGGAAGCGATCATGCGTACGCACAAGGGATTGAGCGTGAGCGCCCTCTTTACCTGACGCGATAACCGCCAGACCATATGACGAGATCGCGGTCTCCCCACATCGTCCATTGACAGGGCCGTGACGGGAAATGCCGAATCGATCGGGAGCAAGCGTGTCCGAGACCTGGCAACAAATGACCGTTGCGATCATTGCGCTGCTGATGATGGCGATCGCCGCCCTGGTCCAGTCCACGATCGGGATGACGAGCGCCCAACGGCTTCAAAGCGCAACCGGAGACGTTAACGCCGCGAGTCCTCGTCAACGTTCGGTGCACACGCTTGCCGATCCCCGGCGTGCGCTCGCGGCGTCGATGTTCCTTCTCCAGATCTTCGCCGCGATTATCGCCACGAGCCAGTTGACTCGCCTCCTCGATCGGTCGACCGACCGGAATCTGACCTGGCTTCCTGTAGCCATCGTTGGCGTCGTCTACCTGGTGGTCGGTCAGGCGCTGCCGCGTGCCCTCGCCGAGCGATCGCTTCAGGGATTCCTTGACCGCGTGTTGCGGGTGGCGTACGTGGTATCACTGCTCCTCGTGCCGATCACCTGGCTGGTCGGGCAAATCGCCGAGCTGTTCCACCGCATCCTTCCCGGGGAGCGGGTCGAGCCCGAGTCTCACGGGCTCGAGGAGGATCTGCGGCCCCTGCGGCATGACGGTGGCGATGACGTGATCGGCAGCGACGAGCGCGAGATGATCGACGGCATTCTCAGCCTGGAAGGGATGACGGTGCGCGACATCATGGTGCCGCGGCTCGACATCATCGCCGTCGATCGCTCGGTCAATCCGCGAGAACTGATCGATACGATCGTCAAGGCCGGGCACTCCCGGATCCCCGTTTACCAGGAGTCGGTGGATCGCATCCTCGGGGTGCTCTACGCGAAGGATCTGCTGCCGTTCGTGGTCGGCAACACGAACCGGATTCCGCTCCTCGACCTGATCCGGCCGGCCTTCGTCATTCCGGAGTCGAAGCGCCTCAATGTCCTGTTCGCCGAGCTGCGCCGAACCAAGATCCACATCGCGATCGTGGCCGACGAATACGGTGGCACCGCCGGACTGGTTACGATCGAGGACATCCTTGAGGAAATCGTCGGGGAAATCCAGGACGAGTACGACACGGAAGACTGGCTCTTCGAGCTTCAATCGGAGTCGTTACTGCTTGCCGATGGACGGCTGCCGATCGAGGACGTCGAGGAAGCGCTCCACATCCGATTCGCGGAAGACGACGACTTCGGAACCCTCGGCGGGTTCGTCCACAAGCACCTGGGCCGGCTTCCGATTCAGGGCGACGCGTTCGAGGCGGAGGGCGTTCGCGTCGAAATCCTGGCTGTGGAACGGCACCGTGTCAGAAAGCTCCAACTCACCAAGCTCCAGCGGGACAATCACCCTGGAGATCGTACGTCAGATCGCCGGGAGCGCCAGCGGCAGTCAGATGCCGAGGACGGACGGACCGAAAATGTCGAAGCCGGTCATGATGGCCACCCCTGAGGCCACCCTTGAGGCAGTCCCGGATGCGACATCGCGATCCCGAGCCCCATCCATCATCGGCCGGCCGATGATCAGGTTCGATCGGGTCACCAGCACGATGGATGTTGCCGCCGCGCTCGCCGCGCTCGGGGCGTCGGAGGGAACCACCGTTCAAGCTGATCTCCAGACCGCCGGTCGTGGTCGCGCCGGACGAAACTGGGCGGCGGACGCCGGATCGGCCCTGATGCTCTCGATCATCCTGCGACCGCTCGTGTCGGCGTCTCGCCTCGGATCGATGTCTCTCCTGGCGGGGTTGGCGGTCGCCAGGGTGGCCGAGGCGACGACGGGTCGCCAGGCAACGGTGAAGTGGCCCAACGATGTCCTGATTGACGGGCACAAGGTGGCCGGCATTCTCCTTCAAACGCGCCCAGCAGGCGGACAGTCCAGCGGCTACCTGAACCTCGGGATCGGGATCAATGTCGGTTCGACGCCGGCGACATGTACCGCTGACGCAACGAGCTTCAGCGAAACGGCAGGAGCCAGCGTCACGGTCCTCGATGTGCTACACCGGCTCATCGCTGAGCTCGACAGCGTGTATCGAGCGTTCCTGGCGGGCGATCTTGCCGATGCATGGGCAGAGGTAAACGATCGGCTGGCGTTCAGGGATCAGGAGGTGACGATCGAGGATGGTGATCGAACGATCCGAGGCATCGTGGCCGGAATCGGCGACGGCGGGGAGCTGTTGCTCCGACGCCCCGATGGGACCATCCGCGCGGTCGTCTCCGGCGAGCTCGTTCGGGGGCCGCGACCGACTCTCACCTGACACACTCGCGGCCGGGAGGTAACGTCTGCCTTGTATACTTGAATCACAGTCATGCCAATCGGATCAATCACTTCTCGAACGCGAATGCGCAACGGAAATGAAAGCGACGGATTGCTCGATGAACTTCGACCTCGACGACGAGCAGATTCAGGTTCGGGACATGGTGCGCGAGTGGGCGGCACGGGAAGTGGCACCGCACATCCGCGAATGGGACGCCGAAGGGAAGGTCGACCGGGCTGTCATCGACAAGCTCGGCGAATCCGGCATCCTTGGCCTGCCGATTCCGGAAGCCTATGGTGGCCTCGGCCTGGATTACATAAGTCTCGCGCTTGCCTGCGAAGAGCTCGAGTACGTCGACACCTCGTTGCGGGTCATCATGAGCGTGCACGCCGGGCTCAACAGCCTCGCGCTCCTGCAATGGGGCACGGAGGAGCAGAAGCGGTCCTGGCTCGTGCCTCAGGCTGAAGGGACGAAGATCGCGACGTTCGGCCTTACCGAGGCGGCTGCCGGGACCGATGCCGGGGCGATCGAATCGACCGCGACACGCGACGGTGACTCATACGTCCTGAACGGCTCGAAGATGTGGATCTCGCTCGGCGATATCGCCGATCATTTTCTCGTCTTCGCCAGCGTCGATCGCTCCCTGAAGCACAATGGCCTCACCGCATTCGTGCTCGAGCGCGGGATGGCGGGGTTCACCACCGGCACGATCAAGGGCAAGCTCGGGATTCGCGCCGGGAACACGGGGGAGCTGGCCTTCGACAACGTTCGTGTTCCGCTCGAAAACCGGATCGGCGAGGAGGGCGAAGGATTCAAGATCGCGATGAGCTGCATCGATCAGGGGCGCCTCACGGTCGCCGCCGGTGCAGTCGGGCTGACCCGCGCCGCGCTCGATGCCAGCGTCTCATACGCCAGGCAGCGTGAGACGTTCGGCCAGCAGATCGGCAAGCACCAGCTCGTGCAACAGATGATCGCACGGATGGTAGCGGGGCTGGAGACCTCCGAGCTGCTCGTGTACCGCGCGGCGGAGCTCAAGAACAAGGGGGTCAGGAACACGCGCGAGACGTCGCTGGCCAAGTGGCACGCATGCGATGTCGCGCTGAAGTCCGCCGATGACGCCGTTCAGATCCACGGGTCATACGGGTTCTCCAACGAGTACCCGGTCGAGCGATACCTGCGCAACGCCCGCGGCGCCGTGATCTACGAAGGGACTCGTGAGCTCCACCAGATCATCCAGGCGGAGTACGCGCTTGGCTATCGTCAGGACAAGCCGCTGCGCATGCCGCAGCCAGCTGTGGCCGCGTTCGAGCTGGAAAAGGTCGGCGTCTAGTGGAGTGTCAGCCCTCATGTGTCATTCCAGCAGCTGTGTCGAGCAGCTGCATCGGTCGGGACGGTCCCTCACTGCGCTTCGGGATACACTCCGCGACCAGAGGAATCCCGGCAGCGCATCGGAGCGACGCGTGGGAAAGCTCCTGGTCCCGCGGGACCAGAACGCCTGTTGTTGCGGGCATCTTGCCGATCCATTCGACGTCGCTCCGATGCCGCTTACAGGACATGCCCGCGGATCGGCTGCGAGAGATCGCAAACAGGCAATCCCGAAGGGCTTGATGGACCGCATCCGCTTGATCCCTTCGGGATCATCTGTTGGCGGATGCGGCCCATTCACGTCGTTGCCGATGCGGCTGCTCGACACAGCGGTCGGGATGACAATTCAGCCGTGACGAACCACGAGAGCGCTTCGCAGACTGGGTGTCCGTCCCATGTCATCCCGAGGGACGGTCCCACGCTTCGCTCCGATGCAGCTGCTCGATGCGGCTGCCTGGATAAACTCCGCAACGAGGGACCCCAACAGCTGTGTCGAGCAGCCGCGTCGCCGGCGGCAGCGCAACGCGCTGGAGCCGATCATTGAATCAGCGCGGAGCGCCATCTTATTCCTTCGGGCGGTCTTTCCGCAATCGGCTGTAGCCACAGGTGAGGTGCCTCTCGTGACACGAAGCGTGATCCTGGCTGGTGCGCGCACACCGTTCGGCAAGCTCAATGGTTCGCTCGCGAGCAAGACCGCGGTCGCGCTCGGCATCGCCGCTCTCGACGAGGCGATCACCCGCTCCAAGATCGATCGGGATGCGATCGAGCACGTCTCGATGGGTCAGGTGCTCCAGGCTGGCGCTGGTCAGAACCCGGCCCGACAGGTCGGATTCGGCGTCGGACTCCCGAAGACCGTGACGTCGGAGACGGTCAATCGCGTCTGTGGATCGGGGGTGCGCGCCCTCGCGCTGGCGGATGGCGCGATCCAGCTGGGGGACCAGCGGGTCGTCGCCGTCGGTGGCATGGACAGTATGTCGAACGCCCCCTTTGCCCTTCGCAAGGCCCGTGGCGGGTATCGGATGGGCGATGGCGCGCTCGAAGACCTCGCGCTGAGCGACGGCCTGCTCTCCGCCGGTGATGGCTGCTCGATGGGCGAGCAAGCGTCGATGGTCGCCGCCCAGGAGCACGTCTCCCGCGAGGAGCAGGACGAATGGGCGCTACGCTCGCACACTCGCGCGATTGCCGCGATCGACAGTGGCCGGTTCGCCCGCGAGATCGTCGCCGTGGACGTCGAGCAGGGGAAACATTCGGTCCGGGTCGATACCGACGAGGCGCCCCGCCGTGACACCTCCGCCGAGGCGCTCGCGAAACTGCGGCCAGCCTTCGGACCGGAAAGCACCGTGACCGCCGGCAACGCACCTGGGCTCAACGACGGAGCGTCAGCCTTCGTCGTCGCCAGCGACAACTGGGCGGCATCGCACGGTGCTCCCGTCGCGGCCACGATCCTCGGGTTTGGCCAGGCAGCGTGGGACGCTCCCTATCTTGCCTACACGCCGGCGATGGCGACGGTCAAGGCTCTCGAAAAGGCTGGAATCGGGATAGGCGAGGTGGACCTCTTCGAGATCAACGAGGCGTTCGCCAGCGTCACCCTGATCTCGGCGCGGCGGCTCGGGATCGACCTGAAGCGTGTCAACGTCAACGGTGGCGCGATCGCGATCGGGCACCCGCTCGCCGCCAGCGGTGGCCGGATCGTGCTGACCCTGATCGAGGAGCTCACTCAACGCGGCGGCGGGATCGGCGTGGCGGCGATCTGCTCCGGTGGCGGGCTCGGTGATGCGGTGGTCGTGCGGGTCGACGGCTGATGAGCATCGAAGAGACGAGATCAAGTTTCGCGCTCCGGTTTCCGGGCGCGATTATCCTCCCCTTCAAGTGCGTCTGGCCGGAGATCGCAAGTTCCGCGTTCATCGCGCCCGGCGCGGTCGTGATCGGCGACGTCACGATCGGTGAGGAGTCCAGCATCTGGTTCCACACCACCGTCCGTGGCGATATCGCCCCGATCTCGATCGGCGCCCGGACCAGCGTGCAGGATGGGACCGTTATCCATGTCAACGAGGACGCCCCGGTCGTGATTGGGGACGATGTCACGATCGGGCATGGCGCGTTGATCCACGGCACGAAGATCGGCGACGGCGTGCTCGTCGGAATGGGGGCGATCGTGCTCTCGTATTCCACCATCGGCGCCGGTGCGGTAATTGCCGCCGGAGCGTTGATCGCGGAGCGGGTTTTTGTGCCCGGCGGGACCGTCATGGTCGGATTGCCCGCAAAGCAGCGGAGCGAGCTCGATCCCGAACAGCGGGAGCGAATGAGAGAGATACCCCCGCGCTATGTCGCGGTCAGTCGCGTCTACAAGGCGGAGATCGGCTCGGATGAGATGGTATCGCCCATCGCCGATCCAGCGGAGGTCACGGTTCATGGTCATTGACGTGGAGTTCGATGCCTCGGTCGCGACGATCATGATCGACCAGCCAAAGGCGCTCAACGCCCTGGACATCGATTCGCTGGAATCGTTACGGGCGACAGTGTCCGCGACCGCTCGCCGCACCGACATCCGGGTCATCATCCTCACTGGCGCTGGCGATCGCGCGTTTGCCGCTGGCGCCGACATCAAGGCGATGGCGGGCATGACGCGCGATGAGGCGCTGGCGTTCGCCCGCCTGGGGCATGCGACCGCGCTTGCCCTCGAAACCGCGCCGCAGCCGGTGATCGCCGCTGTCAACGGATTTGCGTTCGGGGGTGGATGCGAGCTGGCGCTGGCGTGCGATATTCGGCTGGTGTCGTCGTGCGCCGTCTTCGCCCAACCGGAAGTCTCGCTCGGCATTCCGCCGGGCTGGGGCGGGTCGCAACGCCTGCCGCGAATCGTCGGCCTGGGCATCGCGTCAGAGCTGATCTTCACCGGACGGAGCGTCGCGGCGGAGGAAGCGCTGCGGATCGGGCTCGTCAACGCTGTCCACGAGCCCGCCGCCCTGATGGACGGCGCTCGCGAGATGGCCGCGACGATCGCCGCCAACGGCCCGGTCGCCGTCCGTGCCGCCAAGCGGCTGATGGGGGTATCGCGTTCCGGTCAACCGACGCAGGGACTCTCCGAGGAGGCGCGGACCTTCGCCGATGTCTTTGGTAGCCGGGAACAGCGGGAAGGGATGGCGGCGTTCATCGAGAAACGCTCGCCGTCCTTCAAGGGCGATCCTGTATGAGCGACATCACCGGGGGCTTGCGGATCGCCGTGCTCGTCAAGCAGGTCGCGGACGTGAACGCAATCGAGATCGACCTGGTCTCGCGCCAGGCGTTGCCAGGCGGGCCGCTGGTGATGAACACCTACGATGCCTACGCGATCGGTAAGGCGATCATGATCAAGGAGGCCTGCGGCGCGGAGGTCACGGTGATCTGCGCCGGCCCCGAGAGCGCGCGGGACGTCTTGCTGCGCGGGCTGGCGACCGGGGTGGACGCCGCAATTCATATCGTGCTGCCCGATCAGAACGCCATCGACACGCTGGCCCTCGCGGACGTCCTGAGCACGGTCCTCAAGGACCGGGCGTTCGATCTGATCCTGGCCGGTCAGGCGGCGGACGACTACGAGACGGGTCAGGTGCCCGCGCAGCTCGCCGAGCTGCTTGGCATTTCCCACGTTTCGCTGGTCACGCACGTGGAGATCGAACCGGGTGGATTGCGCGTACGGCGAGACGCCGAGGCGTGCAAGGAGACCGTGCGTTGCCCGATGCCCGCCGTGCTGATGGTGCTCTCGGGCCGGGACGGTCCTCAACACCATCCCTCCTTGCGCGGGATGATGGCGGCCAAGCGGAAACCTGTCGAACGTGTCGACGTGCCACGGCCCGAGAGCGTTGGTCGCGTGAGCTGGTCCAAGCCCGTGGTCCCCGAGAAGGTATTCGCGGGTATCATCGTTCGCGATGAGCCCGCTGATGTCGCGGCGGCGACGCTGGTGGAGTGGCTCCAGGAGCACAAGCTTGTCGAGCGGCGCGAGTCGTGATGCCGATGTGGGTCGCACCCTCGATGTGCAGGAAAGCCCGATGACCGCTTCGCGTGACATTCTGGTGATCGGTGAGCATCGCGCCGGCAAACCGCGCGCGGTCGTGCTTGAGACGATCGCCGCTGGGCGCCGCGTCGCGGACGCGCTCGGTGGCTCGCTCTCCGTGCTGGTCGCGGGTCACGAAATCGGCGACATCGCGGGGGCGTTCGCGAGCGTCTCCGTCGTCGATCGCGTGCTCGTGGCCGACGATTCCCGGCTGGACCCCTTCACCGTCGGCCCTTGGATCGCGGCGATCCACTCCGTCGCGATGCGCCTCCAGCCGATGGTGGTCCTGATCCCCAGCTCGATCACCGGCCGGGACTACGCCGCTCGCGTCGCCGCCCGCCTGGGCGCCGGGCTCGTTCCGGATGCGACGGACCTCTGGATCGACGGCGGCCACCTTGTCGCCCAGCGGGCGGTGCTCGGCGGACGTATGCGCACGGCGGTCCGCTTCGAGGATGAGGCAGGACCGTGGATGGTCACGATCGCTCCTGGGGCTTTTCCGAAACCAGACTTTTGCGGAACGGCGTGCCCCATCGAGCCAGTGGAGATCGTGATACGGGATTCGGACGCGCGGGTCACCGTCGTCGATGTCGCACGCCACGAGGCAACCGGACAGGCGCTCGCTGGTGCCAAACGGATCGTCTCCGGCGGCCGAGGGCTCGGCAAGGCCGAAAACTTCGCCCTCGTCGAGCAGCTCGCGGAGGCGCTGGATGCCGCCGTCGGAGCGTCGGGCGCCGTGGTCGGGGCGGGCTGGCGTCCGCATGGCGATCAGGTCGGATCGACGGGCTACACGGTGGCGCCGCGGCTCTACCTCGCGGTTGGGATCAGCGGCGCCCCCCAGCACCTCGTCGGAATGCAGGGGTCGGACTACATCGTGGCGATCAACCGCGATCCGGATGCGCCGATCTTCAAGATCGCCGCGTTCGGGATCGTCGGCGATCTCTTCGAGGTCGTGCCCGCTGTGATCACGCGGTTGCGCGAGATGCCATCATGACCGCGAGCGCCTGAGATGGAATATTCCTCTCCTGAAGAAGTCAATGTCGTGATCATCGGCGCCGGCATCTCCGGTCTCGTCCTCGCGCGCCAGCTCGCCGAGGCGGCGATTTCCGTCGCGGTGCTCGAACAGCGGTACTCCGTCCCACGAAACGGTGGCTTCGCTGGTCTCGTTGGCGGGGACGATCTCCGTGCGCTCGGGATCGACCGCATCGAGCGTGTCCCGGTCCGGGAGATCGTCACGGTCGATGCGAACGATGGATGGCGCTCCGAATCGCGGCCGTACCCTGACGAAGCCGTCTTCGCGGTCACGCATGACGATCTGCTCAGGGCGCTGCGCCAGGGATTCCGTGAGTCCAACGTGCCTGTTGTGCCGGACAGGACGGTGACCGAGCTGCTCTGGGCCAAGGGTGCGGTGAGCGGCGTAAAGGTTGGTCCAGGTCATGAGGAAGTTCGATCGCGACTCGTCGTGCTCGCGGACGAATCGGACCCACGGCTCGCTGAGACTCTGGGTCTTCGTCCCGACTGGCCGCCAACCCGGCTGATGCACGTTGGCAAGGAACGCTTCGCCGGGGCTCCGGATGAGATCGCCCGCCGGTTCGGCGAGAGCTCCGGTGGGGCTCGAAGCTACTACCTTCAGTGGAAGAGCGCCTGGGGCGATCCGGTCGAGGGGTACATCGTTCCCGTTGGAGATCGCGTTACGGTTGGGGTGAATTACCTGCTCGAGCACGAGATGGTGAGTGCCCATCATGTGCTGGAGGTTCTCGTCGAACTCAAGGCGTTTCCCGCGATCCGGACGCTTCTTTCGGAGTTGGCGGCGTCGGATGCCGTCACCGAGGTGGTTCCCGTAGGATGGGGTGCCGAGCCGCAACGTCTTGCCACCGACGGCATCCTCGTCGTCAGCGATGTCGTCGGCGCCACGAACCCGCTCAACAGGGACGGGCTCTCCGGCAACCTGGAAGTCTGCACGGCGGCGGCGCGGGTGATCCGGGAAGCGCTCGCTGAGAGGGACGTGTCGGCGCCGGGGCTGGCGTCGTATGGCGCGTTCCTGCGCGGACACGTCTACCATTCGAGCAAAGGCGGACTCCGCCGGCACTCGTCGCTGGATGGGGGTGACGCTGGGCATCCGCTGATGCGAACGCTCGGAAGCGTGACGACACCGCGGAAATCTGCGACGCTACCCGGCGGGAACCGACCGCTTGCCCGGGCGTTCGACCGGCTTCGACGCGCCGGAGTTCGCCGATCGAACTCGTAGGATCACACGTTCCCGGCAACGGGATGCATCGTCCAGACACGACGGAACAGGGGAAGACAGACATGGGAACCGTTCTTCGACTGCAGCACGCCAGCATTCCGATGAGTGCCGGAGGAAACGACAAGGGGCGTCACTTCTACGGCGACACACTCGGGCTGACCGAGATCACGCCACCCGAGGTGCTCGGCACGGATCGGTTCGTTTGGTATCAGGCCGGTGACGATGGTCACGAAATCCATCTCTACACCGATGACAATTACGGACCTGGATCGAAAGGTCAGCATTTCTGCCTTCAGGTCGACGATCCGGACAGCGTCCGCCAGACGCTCGAAGCGAACGGCTATGAAACTGCGGACACCGATCCGATCCCGAATCGACCGCGTTTCTTCGCGCACGATCCATTCGGCAATCGAGTCGAGATCTCGGCCATCCTAGGGGAGTACACGTAGCCTGCTTCTACCGGTCCGGGAATCGTCGCTCGCACGTCGTGGCCGCCTTCGCAAGCGGCATCGGTGGCGGCCAGGGCGGCGCTGAACGCCGACCCGTCCGAAATCATCGACTGAGGTCTAGTGGTCTGTCAGGGCTGATCTGCCATGAATGGTCGAGCGGGTCGCACCTCCCGTCGTACGGGCGGACGCCATGTCCGCCCCAAACGGTGCCGCCAAGGCCGGCACTTGATGCGTGACAGACCACTAGGGCCGTTCGTGAGAAATCCACTTACGGATGACCGGGGCTGGAGCCGGTTCTCGAAGTCGTCACGTTCGCGTGTACAGCCGCCGACAGGCACACGCGGACAGAATTCTCTTGAAGAGGTTCTCGCTCATGTCCGCTGGTCCGCCCCTACGATCGCCGATTGGACGACATTTGCAGACAGGCCCCAATACGTTACGAGGAGAGTTCCAGCCATGGCCGCGACCGCGCAGAAGATAACGTACACAGCGACTCCGGATCAGATCGAGGCGATGCATCAGTCGTTCGATGAGGCGCTGGACCGGCTCCGCCAGTCGCTCGGCCGTGTATGTCCGATCGTCGTCGACGGTGCTGACCGGACTGGCCGCAAGCTCTTCGATGTCGTCGCCCCCGCCGATACCTCGCGTGTCCTCGCGAGGATGCAGACGGGCACGGCGGCGGACGTGAGCGACGCCGTCGCCGCCGCCAAGGCGGGATTCCCGGCGTGGTCGTCCCGGCCCTGGCGAGAGCGGGTCGCGATCATCCACGCCGGAGCCGAGAAGATTCGCGAGCGCAAGTTCGACCTGGCCGCGATCATGATTCTCGAATGCGGCAAGTCGCGCGCGGAAGCGATCGGCGAGGTCGAGGAAGGCGCCGACCTGCTCGATTACTACGCCCGACAGGTGGAGGATGCCGACGGCTTCACGCGCACGATGGAGTCGCTCGATCCGAAGGAGCGGAACGAATCGGTCCTTCGCCCCTTCGGCGTCTGGGCGATCCTCTCTCCGTTCAACTTCCCGCATGCGCTTGCCGCCGGTCCGATGGGTGGCGCGCTCGTGGCTGGCAACACGGTCGTCTTCAAGCCCGCCAGCGCAACCGCACTTTCTGGTTACGATCTCTTCCGCACGCTCATCGACGCCGGGGTGCCTTTCGACGCGCTCCAGTTCGTGACCGGCGGCGGCGAGGCTGTGGGGGAGGCGCTGGTCCGGCACCCCGACATCGACGGCGCCGTCTTCACGGGCTCGAAGGAGGTCGGGTTCGACCTCTTCCAAACGTTCGGCACGACCTATCCGAAGCCGATCATCACCGAGATGGGGGGCAAGAACCCGACGATCGTGACGCGCCATGCCGACCTCGGCAAAGCCGTCGAAGGGGTCGTCCGCTCGGCGTTCGGGTTCTCGGGCCAGAAATGCTCCGCCTGCTCACGCGTCTACGTCGAAGCTCCCGTCTACGACGACTTCATGGACCGGCTCGTGGCGCGGACGGAGGAGCTGGCGATTGGTGATCCGGCCGGGCGGGACATCTTCACGGGGCCGGTGATCGACGAGCGCGCCGTGGAACGATTCGAAGATGCCGTCGCCGCGGCGACGGGCGGCATGGTTCGCACCGGCGGCGCCAGGCTCACGGGCGATGGGCTGGAGAAGGGGACGTTCGTGGCTCCGACGATCGTCGATGGCCTGGCGCTCGATCACGATCTCTTCAAGCGCGAACTGTTCCTGCCGTTCCTGACGGTCGGCAAGGTAGCGTCCCTGGATGAGGCGCTGTGCGAGGCGAACGCCACCGAGTACGGCCTGACGGCGGGCATCTTCACCGAGGACGAGGCGGAGATCGAGACGTTCTTCGACAAGATCGTCGCCGGGGTCGTCTATGCCAACCGGGCGGGTGGCGCGACCACAGGCGCCTGGCCGGAGTGCCAGCCGTTCTGCGGGTGGAAGGGGAGTGGCTCGACGGGCAAGGGCGCGCTCGGACCCTACTATGTGATGCAGTTCCTCCGCGAGCAGAGCCGCACCGTCGTCACCGATGCTCAACCATCGTCGCGCCTCCCTGGAAGCGACATCGAGTAGCGGGCCGGTCCAGGTCAGAACCGGCCCGACCGCATGTACTCCGCGGTCCGCCGCAAGCCCTCCGCGAACAGGTCGGGGCGCTGACCGACCCCGATCCGGAGGTGATGCTCCAGCCCGAAGGTCGATCCAGGAGCAAGCATCACCCGCGCGTCGCGCGCCAGCCCGTCGGCAAGCGTCGCCGAGTCGACCGGCTGCGTGTACCGCATCATCGCCAGCAGGCCAGCCTTTGGCTCTGTCCACGACGCGAGATCGACATGCTCGGCGAACCACGAGCGGGCGGTGGCGAGATTCTCGGCAATGATCCGGTCGTTTCGCGGCAAAATCCTGTCACGGTGGTCGATCACCATCCGGGCGAGGGCATCGCTGATCCCAGACGGACTGAGCGACACATAGTCCCGGAGGCTCCACGCCGCCTGGACGACCTCGGGATTGGCCGCAAACCAGCCGACGCGGAGTCCGGGCAGGCCGAACGGCTTGGAGAGCGTGCCGACGCTGATCGCGCGGTCGGAGAGATCGTGCAGCGGAGCGGGGAGCCGTTCGCCGCCCGGGTGTTCCAGCCAGCGATAGGCTTCGTCGGAGAGGATCCAGGCATTCGAGCGCTGGGCCAGGGCGATGATATCGCGGAGCTGATCCTGGGTCAGCATCGCGCCGGTCGGGTTGTGCGGGGAGTTGAGAACGATCATCTTCGTTTCGGGCCGAAGCAGCGCCTCCAGCTTGTCCAGGTCGTACGCGAACCCGTCCGCGGTCCGGACATCCCAGAGGCTGAGGTCGGCGCCAATCGAGCGCGGAACACTGTGCAATTGTTGATACGCGGGGGAGACCGCGACCACATGATCCCCGGCCCGCAGGAGCGAGTGGAACAGCAGGAAGTTCGCCTCGATCGCGCCGGTCGTGACCAGAATGTCGTCGGCATCGGCGCGGGCATAGGTGGCGGCGAGCACGGAGCGGAGTGCTCGTGTGCCCCGCGCTTCGGAGTACCCGAGCGGCATCCGGTGGATCTCGCGGTCGGTCTCGGCGGCGATCTCCGGACCGACGAGGCCAAAGAGCTCATCGAGCGAGAGCGGCAGAATTCCGCTTTCGGCGATGTCGCAATCGACATCGAGCTCCCATCGGGTCATCCAGCGCTCGAGTGCAAATGATTCGATCAGCATGACAGCGATCCTCTCTCCCAGACTATGACGTCAACACGTCCCGGCGGACGGATTGTATTCGCGACCATGTCAAATCCGGTGCCGGTTTAGATCAGGCCCCGGACGACCGGGCGGCGTATGCTCCGGGCTCCGAATCGGTGGCGGACCCGGACGCGTGATTCGGCCAGCATCCCACTGGCGATCAGGGCGATGAAGGCAAGCACGATCGCCACGTAGAGCATTGCTTCAAGGGAGAAGCGCTCGACCAGGAACGCGGCGGCCAGTGCGCCGAATGCCAGGGCGCCGAGGATGGTGTTGGTCAGAGCGATCGCGGGGTACGCCAGACCCTCGGGAAGGATCGCGAGTAGATACGGTTGGCTCGCGATATTGTTCGCGCTGGCGACCAACCCAAGAAGCCCGAAGATTGTGATGAAGCACCGGATCGCGACCTCAGGTCCGTCGAATCGCCCGGCATAGAGCCCACTTGCGGAAATCGACGGAATTGACACCGCTACCACGAGCGTCACCAACCGGAGCAGTGGCGTGATCTGGAGGGGCGCGCGGGCGCTGCGTGCGGCGGCCCATCGAGGCCAGAAGGCCATTCCGAGCAGGTGTCCGGCGGCATAGATCGCCAGGGCGGCACCGACCTCGCCAAGGGTCAATCCCAACTTCGAGAGCCCGAACACGATCAGGAATGGATCCGCGGCGGCGCTCAGCGCCAGCACCGATCGGAACAAAAGGTAGCGTCGAAACGCGCGCGACTGGAGCGCCCCGAGACCCTGACGTGAGGACTGGCTCCGGTGCGGGGCGCGGGGCTCGATCCGACGATTGCCGGGGATCGCGAGCAGGAACCAGGTCGCCGTCATGATCGCGATCGCCGCCAGCACCAGCACCAGGCCGCCGTTGTCACCCGTTGTTCCGGTGGAACCAAGAGCCGACCACACCGCACCCGCGCCAATCACCGCCGCGACCGCGCCGATGATGGCCCGGCTCCGGAAGAGGCCGCGCCGGGATCCGAGGGCTCCGGCGCCACGAATGGAGTGGACGCTGGCCCGTCCGATCACCGCCGAGGCGAGCTGGTAGATCGCGTATGCCACCAGGAGTGCTCCAACCTGATCGCGGGCGTTGGAATCCGCCAGTCGCAACCCGATCACCCCGATCGCCACCGCTGCCGCCAGGCGGATGACGCTGCCAATCGTCACCAGTCGAAAATCGCGGCGCAGCAGGATTCGGAGCGGCGACGCGATCCACTCCGCGAGCGCCCACGACACGAGCGAGACGACCGCAAACCCCGCGATCTGATAGGAGGAACCGCCCAGGAGATACGCGATCGCCGCCAGGAGGATGACCGGCTGAAGCGCGATGTCGGAGAGCGCCTGCAACGCCCCATTCAGCATCGCGTTGATGGGAGTGAACTGGTTCGCCCGGCGAGAACGCGCCGTCGGGAGTCGGGACGAGAAGTACACAAATCCTCCAGCGATTCGGCATGGATGGGCGAGTCACGGGTGATCATCGAGATCTCGGAGAGAGCGACGGACGGTCACGCTCGCGGATCGACCGTGTGCGTCAGTATAGATCGCCTCGATGGCCGTTTCTCTACCGGGCGGCGAGCCCCGTGGGGGATTCTTTCCGGTGGTTCATCGTTCGATCAGTGCCAAACCGCGCTGGACGATCTCGCGGTCCACAAGCGAGAGCGACGACATGTCGTCATCCGGCAGCACGCGGAACGTCCCTGGCCCACCTCGCCGAGCCGTGGCGTAGATCGCCAACGCCGGGATCGAGCCACGATCGGCTCCTGTGTCCGTGTGTCCCGCCCAGCCGAGAATGGAGAGTTCATCGAGATCGTTGGACAACGCGCCGAGCACCGCCTTCCAGACCGCGACCCCTGGCTCGAGCGTCACGACCGGCAGCGCCGAACCCTCAACGACGATACCGGGCGGGTCGCCCGTGAACGCCACCACTCTGGCTTCGCTCGCCGAGGCGATGTCCCGTTCGATCTCAGCCCTTACCTTTCCATAGGTTGCGGCGAGCAGCTCCGGCAGCACCTTCGTGGAGCTCAGGATCGGCATGAAGTTGGCATCCCCCACCCAGCGGGGAACCACGTGCTGATGCAGGTGCTCGGCGATGCCGGCTCCGGCCGCGTCTCCGATGTTCATCCCGATATTGAAGCCGGCGCAGCCGAGCACACGACGCAGCATGCTGGTCAGGTTGCCCATCAGGGCGGCCATCTCGCCCTGCGTTTCAGGATCAAGTTCCGATGGATCCTGAACGTGGGCGTGCGGCACCACCATCAGGTGGCCGGTGTTGTAGGGGTAGAGGTTGAGGATCACGAATGCGTGCCGCCCGCGATGGACGATGAGCGACGCGACGTCGTCGTCCGCATCGAGGAGGGTGCAGAAGACACATCCCGGCTCGCGCGCCGATCCCCCGACGTAGGCCATTCGCCACGGCGTCCAGAGCCGGTTGCGCGGGGTAACGGTGGGGTCGGGAAGCATGGGAGGATCCTTGATCGTGTGACATCGTGGCAAAATTGAGGGGTCAAAGACATTCCCGTTCGGACGTGGACGTACTATCCTAACGAGACGGAATTGGAACACAGACGCCGGGGAACGATCCGTTGGTAGTAAAGCAAGTATCACGCGAACAGTTCCACGCGCCGGATGCCGGTGCCCGGCGAGGCGACACGACATCGTGGCGGGTGCCGGGGCGGTCGCTCCGTGCGTCCCAGCTCGATCTGGCAAGCCAGGTCGTGGCACTCGGTGGCGATCTCTCGTCCGCCGCGCTCGCCTTCATTGGAGCGTATCAGCTCCGGTATGGATTCGAGCTGGGCGGCGGGGTTCTCGCGGTCGACAGGGAACCGTTCGGCACGTTCCTGCGCCCGCTTCTGGTCAGCGTCGTGCTCGTGCCGCTGATTTTCTCCCTGCGCGGCATGTACCGGTTTCGGCGCGGCTCCTCGCTGCTGGATGACGTGCCGGGGGTGGCCGGCGGGTTCACCACGGTGATGGCCGGGGTCGTCCTGCTGGCATTCTTCCTCCGCTTCGCGCCCTCTCGTCTCGTCTTTCTGTACGCCTGGCTCCTGGGAATCGCCCTCATGATCGGGCATCGCGCGCTCACTCGGGCGGCTCAACGATACCTTTGGCGGCGCGGCGTCGGGGTCGACCGGGTGCTCGTGGTCGGAGAAGGCCAGACCGGACGGCGGATCATGGGGGCGATTTCCGGCTCGCCGCATCTCGGCTATCAGTTGGCGGGCTTCGCCGGGGCCGACGACCTGGGCGCATGCATCAACGTCGCCACCGAGACCGGCGTTCACTCGCTGGCGCGACTCGGCGACGCGTGCGATGTGCCTGAGATCGTCGCCCGGCACGACATCGATGAGGTCATCATCCTGCCGGGTGGCAGTGCCCGAACATCGGTGCTCGACATCGTTCAGCAATGCCGGGAGGGGGTGGTGCAATTCCGGCTCGTGCCCGATGTCCTGCAGTTCTCCCTCGATCGGGTTCATCTCTCCGAGATCGGTGGCGTCCCGATCATTGGGATCAAGGATGCGTCGATCCGCGGCTGGAACGCCTTCTGGAAGCGCTCGCTCGATGTCGTGACCGCGAGCATCGTCCTGGTGCTCGCCGCGATTCCGATGCTCATTATCGCGCTGATCGTTCGCAACGACACGCCCGGCCCGGCCCTGTACCGGCAGACACGGGTGGGCAGGAACGGCAAGCCGTTCACGATGCTGAAGTTTCGCTGCATGGTCCGCAACGCCGACGAGATGTGGGCCGACCTGCTGGCCGTGACGAGCGACGCCGACGCGCGCCTCTTCAAGATCAAGGTCGATCCCCGGATGACCAGGAGCGGGCGCTGGCTGCGCCAGTACAGCCTCGACGAGCTTCCGCAGATGCTTCATGTCCTGACCGGGGAGATGAGCGTCATCGGTCCCCGCCCTCCCCTTCCCCTCGAAGTTGAGGAATACGACGAGTGGCACAGGCAGCGGTTTCTCGTCAAGCCAGGGATGACCGGGCTCTGGCAGGTGAATGGGCGCAGCTCGCTGACGTTCGACGAGATGGTCCGGCTCGATCTGTACTACGCCGAGAACTGGTCACCGTGGATGGACATCAAGATCATGCTCCGGACGGTTCCAGCCGTTCTCCTGGGACGTGGGGCATATTAGGAGATGACGGCGGCCCGGAGCGGAACGCCGCCTGAACTCGCGATCGATCTCCGCGACTACATGCGGTTCCTGCGACGGCTCTGGTGGGTACCCGTGACTTTGGCGCTGGCGGGGCTGGTGGCGGGATGGGCTCTTGCACCGGTGCCCCCCTGGGAGTCGCTGTTCCGCGCGGCGGTCGTCATGCCTGGCGATACCGAAGATCCCGGCAGCTCCGAGCGGCCCGAGCTGATGATCCTCGATGATCTGCTCTCGCTGGTTCAGTCGCGGGTGTTCGCGGAGCGGACGCTGGAGGCGATCCCGGCCGGGAATCGGGGCACCTTGACGGTCACCGAGGTACAGGCCGCGCTGGATGAAACACGCTATGGTCGCGTCGCCACCGTGATCGTGAGCGGGCCGGATCCGGACGAGGTCTCCGCGATCGTGTCCGCCGCCGCGTCTGTCTTTCCGGACGCGGTCAACGCCTACCTCGTCGCGCCCGGCGCCCAGCCTGCCAATATCCAGCTGCTTGACCCGCCGTCCGAACCGGAGCGGTCGTTCGCTCGCCGTTCCCTGACGATCGTGGCGGCGGCGTTCGTGTCATTCATGGCGGGCATGTGGATCGTCTGGATCGTGGGAGCGAAGCGATTCCGGGGGCAATCGGGCGTTCGAGCGGCTCAACCCGGAACCGAGCCTGACCGGGTGGCGAAGAACTCGTCAAGGTAGGAACGCGTCCGCAGCTCGTCCAGGTCAGCCCGGATCAGCAACACGGGGTTGATGCCGGCCAACACGCAGCAGTTCGCGACCAGCCGCATCGACTCGAACGCGAGCGGCCTTGCGTCTCCCGCGTGCTCATCCGCCCAGCTCTTCGCCTGGGCGCGCAGGAGCACGGCGAGCACGTCGCCTGAAGGAACGTCTTGCGATTGCGGTGGATCGAGGGCGCGATCGGGCCGCACCGACTTCCAAGGCAATCCATCGCGGATGCAGCGAAGCGCGAGCCAATAGAGCACTTGCCCGCCCTCCAGGCGCACGTCAGCGCCTATGCCTTCCGCTTCTTCCGCGTGCCGGTGGGTACCATCGAGCACCCCGGCCAGCTCCCAGAGCTCGTCGACGATGCGGTCGGTGATTCGGTCCTCGACCGCCCGCAGTATCCGTGAGGTGCCGGACTTTTCAGAGAAATCGTCGTCCCGCAGCATCTCGTAAGCCGCCCACCAGAGCCGCGTCGCGGTCGCGATCCCACCGTGCGCGCCGTACACGTCGTCCGGGTCGAACTGGCGATCACGGACGATGGTCAGCGAGTTGTCCGGTTCGAGCCGGCGATAGAAGCAGGTCGGATACCCGTCGTGGCAGACGGCATTGACCTGCTCGACGTCGATCAGCAGCGTGTTGAGCTCGCAGTTGACGTGGATCTCCCGCACCCGCTGGACGTGTCCCGACGTTTCGCCCTTCATCCAGAGTTTCTGGCGGCTCCGGCTCCAGTAGTGGACGAGGCCGGTCGCGCGCGTTCTCTCCAGCGCTTCCTGGTTGAGGAACCCCACCATCAGCACGTCGCCGCCCGCCTCTTCCCGGATCACCGCCGGCACGAGGCCGTCGGGTCCGAACGAGATCGGCAACGATGGCGAACCCGTATCCGTCAAAACGCCGCCTCCGGGCGAACCGGGATGCCGCGCGACGCCAAATGCCGCTTTACCTCGGCGATTCGCATCGTCCCGAAGTGGAAGAGGGATGCCGCGAACACCGCGTCGGCCCGGCCCGGCGCCAGCGCCTCGACAAAATGATCCATCGTGCCCGCGCCACCGGACGCGATCACGGGAATGTTGACCGCCGCCGAGACCGCTTCCAGCAGCGGGAGATCGTATCCCGCCAGCGTGCCGTCCTGGTCCATGCTCGTCAGCAGGATCTCTCCGGCTCCCCGTGCCGCTACCTCCTTGGCCCACTCCACGGCATCGCGGTCGGCGGGCCGGCGCCCGCCGTGGGTGAAGACCTCCCACCGCCCGCTCTCGCCAATGCGACGGGCATCGACCGCGACCACGATGCACTGGCTGCCAAACATCTCGGCGCCCTCGGCAATCAGCTCCGGTCGAGCGAGCGCGGCGGTGTTGACGAAGATTTTGTCGGCCCCGGAGCTGAGCAGGGCGCGCATGTCGGCGACCGACCGAATCCCGCCGCCGACGGTGAGCGGGATGAAGACCTGGTCGGCGGTCCGGCGCACCACGTCCACCATCGTGTCCCGGCTGTCCGAGCTGGCGGTGATGTCGAGGAAGACCAGCTCGTCGGCCCCCTCTTCGTTGTAGAGCGCCGCCATCTCGACCGGATCGCCGACGTCGCGCAGGTCGAGGAACTGGACGCCCTTTACTACCCGCCCGCCGGTGACATCGAGCGCCGGGATGACGCGCACCGTGAGATCGTTCGTCATGCCGATTGCTCCTCCGCAAGGGCGACGGGTTCATTAGCGACGGTGATCGCGTCAGCGAGCGTAATCCGCTGATGGTAGAGCGCCGCCCCGATGATGACCCCGGTCGCGCCACACTCACGGACATGCCGGATGTCGGAAAGCGAGCCGATCCCGCCCGAGGCGATCACCTCGATCGAGAGCCCGTCGACCATCGCCATGAGCGCGTCGAGGTTCGGGCCTTCGAGCCGGCCGTCGCGCCGGATGTCGGTGAAGATTACCCGCGCGAGGCCCGCATTCGCGAACTTCCGCGCCACATCGAGCGCGTCCACGTCCGTCTGGTCACGCCAACCCTCCGCCGCGAGCTTGCCGTCGCGGGCATCGAGACCGACCGCGACCGCATCGCCATACGCGCCGATCGCGACCTCTACCATTGCCGGATCCCGGATCGCCGCCGAGCCGATCACCATCCGGTCGATCCCGAGCGTCCGCACTTCGTGCAGGTCCTGGGAGGTCCGGAGCCCGCCGCCGAGCTGGAGTCTGGTCGTCACCGCGGACCGGATGCGTTCGATCGCGTCCCGGTTCGCGCGGACGCCCTCGCGCGCGCCGTCGAGATCGACGATGTGGATCCATTCGGCGCCGAGCGCTTCCCAGCGCCGGGCGGCCTCTGTGGGGTCCGCGTCGAACGTCGTTTCCTGGTCGAAATCGCCCTCGACCAGGCGAACCGCCTTGCCGCCGCGAATGTCGATGGCGGGGTACACGATCATTGGGAGGTGTCTCTTCCGTGGATCATCGGTGCGCGGGACAAGGGCTTCCACGCATTGGCCAGAGAGTAAGGCCTGGCGGGCAAGAGTTCACCTCTCCCCTGGCCGCCACAAGGGCGGCCACTACACGGATCAAGCAAACGGTTGCTCCGATGTGGGCCGGCGCATCCAGGAGCCTGTTGTCAAAGGCTGTAGAGACGTCATGGCTGCCAGTCCACCCACGTCTCGACGAGCCGGAGGCCATCCCGCCCGCTCTTCTCGGGGTGGAACTGGAATCCCCACACATTATTGCGGGCGACGATGCTGGGGAACCGGACGCCATAATCCGTCTCCGCCGCGATCTCCGCGCGATCGGTCGGATTCACGATGTACGAGTGGACGAAGTAGAAGTACGTCGGCGCCAGGTGTTCGAGCGGAGAGCCTGGCCGGAACGCCGCCTTGTTCCAGCCCATCTGCGGTACCTTCAACGCGTCCGGTAGCGCCGTCACGTTGCCGCCCAGCAACCCGAGGCCGGTGGTTGGCCCCTCCTCCTGATCCCCGTAAAGCAGTTGCATCCCGAGGCAGACCCCGAGCAGCGGCTTGCCGGAGGTCGCGGTGCGGGTCACGGCGTCCGCGAGACCGGAGGCTCTAAGCCGTATCATCGCGGCGGCGGCGTTGCCGACTCCCGGCAGGACGACCCGGTCGGCCGACTCGACTTCATCCGGATCGCCGGTGATCGTGGTCGAGGCGCCCGCCGCTTCGAGCGCGCGCTGGATCGACCGCAGGTTTCCCGCGCCATAGTCGACGATCGCGATCATCCCAGCACTCCCTTGGTGGAGGGCACGGCATCACCCGGGCCGGTGCGCTCGAACGCCTGCCGCATCGCGACCGCCGCCGCCTTGAAGACCGCTTCCGCCGCGTGATGGGCGTTGCGGGAGCGGATCAGATCGACATGCATCGTCAGGCCGCCGTGCGTCGCGACCGCGCGCCAGAACTCCTCGACCAAGCTGCTGGCGAAATCGGCCCCGATCGACGGCTCCCGGAATCTCGCCTCGAACTGAAGAAACGGGCGGCCCGAGCAATCGACGACAACCCGCGCGAGCGCCTCGTCGAGCGGAGCGTAGGCGGACCCAAAACGCTCGATCGCCGCGCGGTCCCCCAGGGCCGAGCGCAGGGCCTGGCCGAGCACGATCCCGACATCTTCGACAGTGTGATGCGGGTCCATCGCCGCGTCGCCGGTCGCCGTCACCATGAGATCGAACCGGGCGTGGCGGCCGAGCGCATGAAGCATGTGGTCGAGAAACAACACCCCGGTCGCCACCTCCACCTGACCCTCGCCATCGAGATCGAGCCGGAGCTCGATGGATGTCTCAGCGGTTCGCCGGGACAAGGTGCATTGGCGCAACGGTGCGGCGTTCGTGGACACGGAATCCTCCGTTCGTGATCGAGGCATGACGGCGCTCATGGCAGCGCGCCGGGCAGCGCTTCGGCGAACCGCTCCAGGAAGATCTCGTTCTCCCGTCGTGAGCCGATGCTGACGCGGACGCAATGGAGCAAGCTGAGGGCGGGGTCGTCGAAGCGGCGGATGAAGACCTGTTGCGTGGCGAGCGACGCCACGATCTCTGAGGTATCCGCCACCGGCGCCGCGACCAGCAGGAAGTTGGCGGCGGAGGGGTAGACCTCAACTCCTTCGATCGCGTTGAGCGCGGCGGCGACCCGTTCCCGCTCCGCGATCAGGGTGCGGACGTTCGCCATCAGGTGGTCGCGGTCGTCGAGCGAGGCGATCGCCACGGCGGCGGAGATCGCCGAGACATTCCGAAAGGCCGGGGCCGCGCGCCGGACCCACGGCAGGAGCGACGGCGGAAAGATGCCGTAGCCAACCCGGTACCCGGCCAGACCGGCGAATTTGCTCATCGTCCGGAACAGGATCACGTTGGGGTAGCGGTCCGCGAGGTCGAGATGCGAGACCCCGCTGAACTCCGCGTATGCTTCATCGATCGCGATGAGGCACGGTGTATGCGCGACGATCGACTCGATCTCCGCCTTGCCGAACAGCGTGCCTGTCGGGTTGTTCGGGTTGCAGACGATGATGAGCTTGGTATCACCGCTGATCGCGCCCACGATCCCCTCGACCGGAAGCGCGAAATCCGGGGCTGGACCGAGCGGAACGTTCACGACCCGCGCCCCGTGCAGCTCGAAGAGACTGCGGTACACGCCGAACGTCGGATCCGAGATAATGACCTCGTCACCGGGCCCGATGATCGTCAGCGCGGTCGTCGTGAAGACATCGTCGAGCCCGGCCCCTACGATCACCCGGTCCGGGGATGTCCCGATGTACGACGCCAGCGCCGCGGTCAGGCACGACTGATCGATGTCGGGATACCGGTTGCCGGTCCGGAAGGCATCGTAGGCGGCCTGCGCCCTGGGCGACAGCGCGAACGGTGACTCGTTCCAGTCGAGCTGGACGGCATCGCGCGTCCGCTCCACCGCGATCCCCCGAGAGTAGCCGGTGACCGGTTCGATATGCACTCGGACGACGAGCTCTGGCGAGAATGTCAGATTTGACCTAAGTTTCATGTAGTTGACCCCGCGGATGCGCCTCGTTCAAATGTCGGGATCAGCACATTTTTTCGTAGTGGCCACCCTCGTGGCGGCCAAGCGCAATCATTCACCACGCGACACCTTCCACTTCCCGGTTCGTCCTCTACATGGATCGAGCGACAGTTGCGCCGATGTGGGCCAGCGGATCTGGTCGACGGGCGACGCTGATCGCTACAGCATCAGCTTGTCGAGGGCGGAAACCAGGATCTCGCTGGCGCCCGCCGCCCGCAGAAGCTCGATCTTCTCCCAGAACAGATCCTCCTCGATCGCGGCGTGCACCGCCACCCAGCCCGGCTCGTCGAGCCTGACCACGGTCGGCGCCTTGAGCCCCGGCAGGATCGTCCGAATCTCCGCCAGCCGGGCCTCCGGCGCGTTCATCATCACGTACTTGAAGCGCCGCGCGGCATCGACCGCCCGCATCCGCATCACGATCCGGTCGATGTTCTCGCGCCGCGCCGGATCCAGCATCGAGGCCGGGTTCGCGATCAGGACCGCTTCCGACTCCAGAATCGTGTGGATCGGCCTCAGGTCGTTGAGCTGGAGCGACGACCCAGTCGCGGTCAGCTCGACGATCGCGTCGGCCAGCCCGAGTGCGGGCGCGACCTCGACCGAGCCGCTGATCGTGATGATCTCGGGCTGGCCACCGATCGAGTGGAAGAACCGGCGCGCCGACTCGGGGTAGGAGGTCGCGATCCTCGCGTTCAGCAGCCCCTCCGGTGTCGCAACGTCCGAGTCGTTGGGGACGGCGACCACCAGCGAGCAGTAGCCGTAGCGCAGTGCCAGCAGCTCCTCGACCGCGATACCCTGCTCGTGGACGAGATTGCGCCCGACGATCCCGAGATCAACCGTGTTGAGGCCGACGTAATCCGGGATGTCGTCGTCGCGGGCGTAGAGAATCGATAGCGGAAAATTGCGGGCGCGTGAGAAGAGACGCTGGCCGTAGCTTTCGAAATCGAGCCCGATATGCCGGAGGAGGTCGAGCGAATGGTCGGTCAACCGGCCGGAACGCTGGACAGCCAGCTTGAGCTGGTTCCCGCCGTTGATCAGGGACCGGTGCGTCGTCATGGTGGAATGTGTCTCACTGATGCTTCCGGAGGATCACGGAAAAGGGGGATCGGCGGACGCGAGGCCACTCGGCTCTTGTACCACGCTCGACGAGGCGGGCACAACCCACGGTGGCGAACGTCAGCTCCGCTGCCGGCCCGAGCTGGTGCCGGGCGGATGGAAGGTATTGTCGAGCGCGATCCAGATCAGGAGCGCGATCGGGTAGAAGAAGAGCGGCAGGGCGACCGCCAGGCTGATCCCAATGAGCTGCATTGGTAGCACCTCCAGGTCAGTACCAGCGATCAGCCAGATCACCAGGGCCACGGTCGCGAACTCGGTGACGATCAGGTTGATCGCGTAAGCACCGAGAAAGTAGCCGTCTTCGTAGGCATAGAGGGTGCCGCAGCTCGGGCAGCGGTCCTTGAGCGTGAACCAGCTCTGGAAGATTGCGCCGCCGCCGCAGTAAGGGCAGCGCTTTCGCGCGGCCCGGCCCAGCCCGGTCAGCAGCCGCCTCGCGGCCGAATCCGGCAGATTCACCTCCTGCGTCTGTTTTGGCTCCATGTATCTCCTGTCGGGTGTGTGGATCGTCACCGCCTATCGTCATCCCGGTAGCAGCATCGGCGCGGAGTCGAAGGCTTTTTCGCGGACGCGTTTATTCGGTTAGGGTGGGTCTGCCAATCGATGACGTTCGCTGGCGCGACTGCGGGCGGACACATTCGACACGCTCCGATGCCGCTTACCGATGCAGCTGCTAGCGCAGGCACCCGCGGGAAGCCCTCTCTCAGGCCAACCGAGTAGCGGAGCCTGCTCATGCGCCCCAACAAATGCCGGGAAGGGGACGTTTGAACGCAGGCACTGGACCGCATTGTTTACGAATTGGACACCATCCCCAACAGAAACCTGGAGGGGACGACCGTGTAATCGGCATTGATCTCGTCCCGGTGAAGCGAAGCCTCACGTTGGTCTCCGCATTGCCAGCACACGCCCCCCGAATTCGTCCGACATCCGGCGTCTCTCCATTGCGGAAACCGGCGCGAGAGATGGTACATTTTCGCGAACGTTTCAGCATCGTCTCCAGCAAATTGCATGTTGGCCAGCGGAACGCCACGACCCGCTCCGGCCCGAATGAGGGGATGCCGCACCGTGCTCGCGAAGGTCTTCAGTTGTGCGGTTCTCGGGCTCGACGGCGTGCTCATCGAAGTCGAGGTCGATGTCGGCACGGGTCAGCCAGGGGTGGTCCTCGTCGGCCTCCCGGACGCCGCCGTGCAGGAGAGCCGGGAGCGCGTCCGCGCCGCGATCCGAAATTCCGGTGGCCGCTTCCCGTACGGCAAGGTGACCGTCAACCTCGCGCCGGCCGATCTCAAGAAGGCCGGACCGACCTATGATCTTCCGATCGCGATCGGCATCCTGATCGCTGGCAACCAGTTGGTCGCCGACCTTTCCGACGCGCTTATCGTCGGCGAGCTGTCGCTCGATGGGATCGTTCGGCATACGCCAGGCATCATCAGCATGGTCTCGCTCGCGGCGGAGAAGGGTCTCCGCCGCGCTTTCGTTCCGGAAGTCGACGCCAGGGAGGCCGCCTTGATCCGGGGGGTCGACGTCTATCCGATCCGGACGCTCGCCGATCTTGTCAATCACCTCACCGGGGACGTTCCAATTCCGCCACAGGCCGACGATGGTACACCCGCTGCCAGCGAAGGAATCGGGGCCGCGACCGATTTCTCCGAGGTGCGGGGGCAGGCGCATGTCAAGCGGGGGATGGAAGTTGCCGCCGCGGGGGCGCATAACCTCGTCAGGAACGAGACGCAATACCTGCTATCCGTTTAGCGCCGACAACTCTTGAGCCTGCATTCTCCCCTCAATAGATATCGTTTCCTGATAAGAGCAAAGAGTCTGCATATGAAGCATGAGCTGATCAAACACCACAGCACCACGATGTCCTCGTCTCAAAAGTTGGCCAAAGGAAAAAAGCCCTACGGTGACTTTGAGACGGGTTCCGAGATGGTGTTTCCTGTGGGCTCCGTTCGCTGAATGAAGGGCGATGCAGGTGTCTCAAAAATCCTCGTTTCTGAGACACCTCTGCGCGAGTCTTCTCCCGTTGACATCTCCACCTAGTACCGCTATGCTCCTCGTTATTCACATATCCATGAATGGTGAAGGATGTTTGAATGCCCGGACAGCATCCATCGGACCGAGAGACGGATGTATCGGCTGACTACCTTGACGGCGGGACGTTTACCATCAGGAACTCGGAGACGCTGAAGTTGGCCTCCGACCCGCTTCGCCGCCGGATATGGGAACTGGTGCGTGAGGAGCCGCGGACCACCAAAGAGGTGGCGGCGGCCCTGCAGGTCTCGCAGACCCGGCTCTACTACCACATCAAGCTGCTTGAGGAGCGTGGTCTCATCGCCGTGGCGGAAACCCGGTTGGTCTCCGGCATTGCGGAAAAGCGCTACCGCACGACGGCGTATCGCTTGACGATCGACAAAGCGCTGATCGGCTCCACGTCCGAGGGCAGTGATGCGCTCGACGCCTACGTTTCCGTTGTGCTCGATCAGGTCCGGACCGAAATCAATCGCAGCGTCGATGCGGGATTGATCGACGTGGATCGCACCAGGGAAGACGAACTGATGCCCAGGCGCCTCGTGCTCGGCCGCAAGTGGCTGCGCTTGACACCGGAGCAGCTGGAGGACTTTTCCCGGCGCTATTCCGAGCTGATGGATGCGTTTGAGGTTGCGAGTGGCGAGGCAGACGTGGATGAGGTTGCTCACCTCGACGGGAACAGTCAGTACTACGAATGGCTGATTGGCTTCTATCCCACGTTATCACCAGATCACGCAAAACCCGGCCAGGCTCAGCAAGAGTAACGTCCGGTCAACGGCAAGGGAAAGGTATGGCGATGAGTGGGCAAGGGGCGGTTTGCACCAACACGAGGCGTCTGCCCGTGTTCGCGCTACTCGGGGCAAGCAGTATCTCGCTGATCGGGAGCATGCTGAGTCTTGTCGCCCTTCCCTGGTTCGTGCTGCAAACGACAGGAAGTCCCGCCAAAGCCGGTATGGTGGGTTTCGCTACGTTCCTGCCTGGCTTTGCTGCCGGGATCTTCGGCGGGGCCCTGGTCGACCGGTTTGGCTTTAAGCGCATCAGCGTGATGTCCGACACTGTCAGCGGCGTCGGTGTCGCAGCGATCCCTCTCCTCTATCACACCATCGGCCTGGCCTTCTGGCAGCTCCTGGTGTTGGTCTTCATTGGGGCGCTGCTCGATGTACCGGGCCTGACCGCCCGGCGCTCCCTGCTGCCCGAACTCACAACACTTGGCGGCATGCGCCTGGAGCGCGTCAACGCCGCATTTGAATCGATCAACAATCTTGCGCTCCTGGTCGGCCCACCATTCGCCGGCTTGATGATCGCTTGGCTTGGTGCCAGCAATGTGCTTTGGCTGGATGCCGCCAGCTTTTTCGCCTCGGCCGCGCTTGTTATGACCCTCGTGCCCCGACCGCCGGCGCCAGCCACACCACCGGACCACACCGGGTATTTCGAAGAGCTGCTTGCCGGATTACGGTTCATCCGCCGCGAGCATCTCTTATTTCCCATGGCAATCGTTTTGTCGTTATCCAACGGCCTCGCCGGATCGCTTTTTGCGGTCGTCCTACCCGTCCACGCCGAAGAAGCCTTTGGCAGAGCAACAGATCTTGGGTTGCTGGTGTCGGCGTCAGGAGCCGGGGCTCTGATGGGCGCGGCCCTCTATGGAAGCGTCGGACACAGGGTTCCGCGATCCCTCATCTGGCTCGGCTCCTTTCTGCTCATGCCGGTCCAGTATTGGGTTCTGAGCCTGTCACCCTCATTGCCCATGCTGATGGTCGTACTCGCGGTGGCCGGTGTGGTGACGGGTCCGATCAACCCACTTATGGTGACCATCCGGCATGAGCGAAGCCCGGCACACTTGCGAGGCCGGGTCTTTAGCACCTACTCCGCGATCGCCATGGCGGTGCAGCCTTTGGGAATCGTCATCACCGGCTACCTGATCGAAGGCCTCGGCCTCCAGCCGACGGTGCTTCTGATCGCGGTCAGTCTGCAGGTGCTCGGTGTCGCGATGCTGTTTGTTCCCGCGTTCCGCACCATGGGACAGCCGAAGTTGATCATGGAGAATTCCCGGAGGGAGCCGGTTGCCCAGCAGTAGTGCCGGGGAAGCAAGTGCGTCCCAATCGACGACCTTTCTGTCTCACAAACGACCATTTTTGATACTTATTGGAAACAGCAAATACAACGAGAGGACGTGTGGTGCCTGGGCACCGAGACAGGCCAGGTATCCTCCTGGCCTGTCTCGGGGGTTGGATCGATGGTCGGTTACGCCGTCGGGGTGGCTGCGGTTGGCGTCGCTTTCGGGAGGACGACCGACTCGATGGTCGCCTCAATAAGGTGATGATCCGCACGGCGATTCGGTCCTTCTCCGGGGAGAGGCGAAACATGGGGAGGTTCACAGGCTCGATCTCATCGTGCAGCCGCGCCGGGACGCCATCGAAGACCCAAAGCTCTTCCCAGCCGCTGTCGCCGAACCGGCCTGAACTCGGTCCATTACTGACGATGACCGAGCGTCCCTCGGCATCGATCCCGGTCACGACGCGACGACGAGTCATGGGAAGCTCTCCTTGCCGAACGACGATGCGATGCATGCTTGAACTGCACGGTAGCACAACCGATTAATGCTCTGGTTTGCAGACAATGCTGATGGTCCTCAATATACTCCAGACTTCGATAATAGTCGCTCGATGAGCGTCGCCTATGTCAATCGATTCCATGTCTTGTGCGAAAGCGTCACAAGATTGTCTTCCCATTGGGTTCCAGCTGCCCATCTCAGACTACCGGCAATCCAATAGGCAAGCAGCACCCGCTCGGAACCGGGGGCGGCACTTCTCCGGATACGATTCCAAAGGCTTTCGATCACCTCTGGTGCTGCCTTCTCCCAACCCTCCAGATCCCAAACGAGACCCATGAGGTCAAGTGTGCCGTCCCCATCGCGACAATCGTCGAAATCGACCACTGCTAGTACTCGATCATTCTCAATCAGGCAATTGGCGGGCCCAAAGTCGCCGTGGATGATGTCTTTCCCAGGCGTGAGCGATGCTTCAGCGATTGCAGCACTGCATGCTGCAAGTACCTGCAATGCTGACGCACTGGCATTGAGCTCCGCTTGCTCGATGGATGCGCGAATCGATGTCGTGATCCAGTCCGGCCAGTCGCCTCCATCGCCAAGCGCGGCACCCTTCGCTGTTTGAAGGATGTCGATAGTCTGATCGACGAATGTGGAAGTCATAAGATAGTGGACACCAGGTCGTCCGGGGACAACCGCCCACAATTCATAAAGTGCGCTATCGGTTGACCCAGCCTCAAGGAGTTTTGGGATGGGCCAGCCCAACTCTCGAAGTCGATCAATCCTCGGAAGACGAAGAAGGCTGTCACGCTGGTTTTCCGGCGTACCGGGCCACCATTTGAGGACAGCAGAGTCACCAGCACCAGATCGAACCTCATAGGCTCCCGCCCCGTCACCAACGTCAAAGCGACGTTCCAGGACTATCTGATCAGTCCGCGAAACGTTTATGGTATCGATCATCGCCTGTACGTGGCTTGCTTGAGGATCTCTCATGACTACCCGTCTTCTCAGCATCGATTCAAACAGCTGCTAACCATCCAGGGGTTTGACGCAGAGCTCGACGCCGGCACCTTGATGCAAGGAGCATTCCGGCAGGGAAGGTAGGACGCCCCTGCGGTCAATGTCGATTGTCTGCAGATCACCCTAGCCGCAACCACGTGCCTCACTCGCAAGCAAGCTCGTCATTGTCTTCATCGGAGGATGTTGGGATCGGAGGGATCCTATCCAGTTCGCGTTGGGCAGCGCTCCTCGATGCGAAGTCATTGCATAGGAGCGCACCAGTCGACGCCATCATGCCCGGATACCACTTGTCGATGTTGTGCTCTTCTCCGTTGATCCTAGTGCGATTGTGGGGGCATCGGGCGCAATGTTGCCTTGGACATCGCCGGCCGGAAGAGGCACCGGATATCCCTACTGTACCCCCAACAATCCTGGCGTGAGAGGGCTCCACCACGCCTCCATGACCGAACCTACCCTTTCATCCATTCTGCTGGATAGTCGACTACACCACGGACGCCGACCAGTGCATCCGTCATGAGCGAAAGGATCATGCAGTTCTCATCGCGGATGTTGAAGGGGACGGTGATGTCGTAGCGCTGGAGTGGCTCGTACCCGAACCGGGGGTAATACTCCGGGACGCCGAGCACTACGACTGACGTATACCCGAGCGCTCGGGCGCGGTCGTGCGCGCCGGTGACAAGAGCACTCCCGACGCCCCGCCCTTGATAGGCGGGGGCGACTGACAATGGCGCCAGCGCGAGTGATGGAACGACGCGATCATAGTCTCTGATAGACACGCTGGTCAGCATGATATGCCCAACGATCTCGGTTCCAGTTACCGCGATCAGGGCGAGTGCAGGAACGTAGGCCGTCGATCCCCGAAGTCGTCGGATCATCACCTGCTCCGTGTGGTCACTGTAAGAGACGTTTTCGTACGCACGAACAACAACGCTGTCGATTGCCGCTTCGTCGCCTGTCGTTTCCGGTCTAATTACAATGTCCATAAAGTTTCCTTCATCCAGCCGACAGAAAGGCTACCCGTTGTGACGCTTTGCGGATAATGATGATTGCCTGTCTCTAAAACGTTCGTTTGTGAGACAGGCCGCCAGGGCTCCTTCCACTAAGATCAGTTAGAGGAACTAAGTGCGTAAGCGCCGAGTGGGTAGTATGTGCAGGCGACGCTAGGGCAGCCGCTCCGGTGATCACACAGGTGAAAGGATATGCGTGTGGAATACAAAAGAATCGTTGCAGTTGGCTTCCTCTACCACGCCGCCTCGGGCAAGGTGCTTCTCCACCTCCGCAGCGCCGATGCACCGGCTGACCCGAGCAGGTGGGCCTTCTTCGGCGGCAGGTGCGAACCTGAGGACGGCGGCGATGCGGTGGTCGCGTGGCGTCGCGAGATGGGCGAGGAGCTCGGTGTAGACCTCGATCCTGCATGTATCAAGGTGATCCGCGAGCAGATCCGCAACGGCGGCGAAAAGTGGCACAGCTTTTACTCCGAGTGGCCAGCGCTCGACGAAAATTTCGTCTTGACCGAAGGCGAGCGCTACGCGTGGTTCACGCTTGGTGAGGCGCTCGGCCTTCCGAACCTGACTGACTACGCTCAGGAGTACCTGTCCCTCTTCGGCGCGCGTCTCGAACGATGCCCGTCGTCATGACGGCGCGCGTCTCGATACCGGAAGCTGCAGGGGCACTTCGACGTATCTCACAAACGACCGTTTGTGGGATTCGATTACGCTATCTGGACTGCTGCACTTGAGAAGCGAGATCCCAACTGGATGATCGTTGCCACATTTCAGATCGCTGTGCCATCGCGACCCCCAAGGCGCGGTGGGTCGGCAAAACCCTCGCCAGGGTGCCGCACCAGTGCTTCGTAGCGATCGATGTCCCTAGCGATGACACGGAGTCCAGCGCCCCAGAATTCAGCCGAAGAACTGTCCATACCAAAGTGTCCGACGAACGTCGATAGTGACCCGGCTCCTGTCATGGCAAGCGCCTCGTCGAACGCATGCCGAAAGCCCGATTGATCGTCCTCGTACTGCGCGTAGAGGCCGACTCCGATAAGTTGCGCGATGAGATACGGCAAATTATAGAACGGAGTGTCAATAAGATACAGGTTCGGCAGTGCCGCCCAAGTCCATGGGAAGGGAGTGCTGGGATCAAGTGCACCTCCCGACGTTTCTGCCCGTGCTTCTGTCATGAGATCGTTGATCTCCTCCACGCTCAGTGCACCCGCCCCTTGCCGGGCAAAGAGTCGGTCCTCGAAGAGGAACACCGTAAGCATCTCAACGATCGACCGGTACATAGCGGTCAGACGTCCGTCCAGGACGGTGAGGTGATCTCCCCCAGTGTTCACCCCCCGCCGTACTGCCTCGTGGTGAACCAGTTGCTCACAGAACTTACTCGCCGTTTCCCACATAGGTAGCGGCGTGGTCTCGATCTCCAGTGCTGTTCTTCTTGCTGCAGCCAGCACGGCGGCATGGTAGGCGTGCCCCAGTTCATGGGCAATCGTGCGGACACCATCATATCCGGGATGGAACTCCAGCCTGATCCGGGAAACCCCATCGCCCAGCCAGTAGCACAGCCCACCGCTCTGTTTGCCAGAACGGGGCCGAGCATCGATCCATTGCTCCCGGAACGCACGATCGGCAAGGGAGCCCATCGACGATGAAAACTCCCGGAAGGCCTCAACCACAAGGGATTCTGCGTCCCTAAAGGTCCACATTTCGCCCGTACCGACCGGCGCTGTCATGTCATACCAGGCGAGGCGAGGCGATCCCATGAGGCGCGCTTTTGCACGCAGGAACCGGTGAAATTGGGGCAAGGCATCGTAGGTGGCTGTGAGCAGAGCGTCCAGGGCGGGCCGATCGAGCCCGAACCGCCAGAGTGCTTCGTCGAGTGGACTCGTCCAGCCCCGTCGGACCGCAAGAAGGACGGCTTCTCCCTTGATGCCGTTGAGCGCCGCAGTCAGTGGGATAGCATTTGCCGACCACGCCGCACACTCCGCCTTATACGCTGCTTGCCGAATGTCGCGATCGGCCGCACTCGTCAACGCCCGCAGGTCGCCGAGCGGGATGGACCGCTCCGCCTCGCCATCGCCCCACCGCACCTGCATCGAAGCCGTCACGTTTCGCCGCAACTGGCTCCATGCAGCCGCACCACAGCGACGAAGCTCCGCCGCGAGTAATTCCTCGCCCTCCGGCATGAGCTTGGTTGCACGTTCGGTCATGCGCTGAAGGGGATAGGCTAGATCGCTGGCGAGCGCTGATCGATCGGTCAATGCGTCAACACCGAAGCGTTCAGTCCAAGCGATGAGATGCCGACCATGCGCCGTCAGGTGCGTCAGCAGCTGCTGTATATGGTCCTCGGCCGATCGGGCTACAGCATTATTGGCATCGGTATCGAGGATGGCGGCGACGTAGGAGTCGAGCTTCCACGCGGCAAGTGTGGCCTCGTTGAGACGAACCATCCCCAGCTCGAACATCGCCAGCTCGCGGTCCGACAACGCGAGGGCTGGCGGAGCATCACCGAGACTGGCGACCACCGTATCGAGCTCGGCGGCCAGCCGTTCGAGCACATCGAGATCGCGCCGGTACTCTGAAGAGGTGACGCTCGGATAGATGGTCGCGAGGTCCCATTCGGGCAACGTCCTGCTCGGATCGGTCATAGTGAATCCAGTATGCCACAGCGTCCTTAGGCAAAAAGGGCTGCAGGAACGTGAGGAGTGGAAAAGATGCCTAGGTCTGCAGCTGCGCAGCCTCCTGGGGCCCTGATGGGAAAGGAAGCGTCACATGACAGTCTCAGAAACGTTGGTGCTCTCAACCGGTCAACGCATCGCTGACGAGATGATGCCGGTCGGAGGTAGATGTGACGTTCTCGGAAGACGAGCTCGACGAGTTGTGGACTGGCTGGGGCCGCGGTGATCCCAGCCGACTCATCGCTCGATCTCTGGGTTGCGCGGCTATCAAGGTCCGCCGGGTGCTGGCTGCCTCGGGGGGCGTGCGCCCAGCGGTCCGGCGACGCAGGGACCAGCATCTGTCGAGCGGGGAGAGGGAGGAGATCTCCCGCGGGATCGCGTCCGGGTCCACGGCCCGGGCGATCGCGGCCGAGTTGGGGCGCTCGGCCTCGACCGTGTCGCGAGAGATCGCCCGTAACGGCGGCCGCAGGGCCTACCGAGCCCAGAGCGCCGACCTGGCGGCGTGGGAACGAGCCCGGCGCCCCAAGGCCTCCCGGCTGGCCGCCGATCCCGTGCTCTGCGGGCTGGTCCAGGCCAAGCTCGCTCAGGACTGGTCACCGGAGCAGATCGCGGCGTGGCTGCGGCGTGAGCATCCAGACGACCTGAGCCGGCGGGTCTCTCACGAGACGATCTACCGCACCGTGTTCCACGCCGCCCGCCCCGAGCTGGGCTCCCGACCGTGGCAGCACCTGCGGTCGGGCCGTTCGGTCCGTCGACCCCGCATCGCCCGCCGCACCGGCCAGGGCCGGGGCCGGTTGAAGAACATGGTCTCCATCCGAGACCGACCCGACACCGTGGAGCAGCGGGTCGAGGTCGGCCACTGGGAGGGCGATCTGGTGATGGGCAAGCGCCCGTCGGCGGTCGCGACCCTGGTCGAGCGGACCACCCGCTACGTCCGCGTGGTCGCGCTGCCCGACGGGTACAAGGCGGACGTCGTCCGTCAGGCCCTGACCGCCGACCTGGCCCACCTCCCACCCGGACCGAGGCGCTCGTTGACGTGGGACTGAGGCCGGGAGATGGCCGAGCACGAACAGCTCGCTACCGACCTCGGTCTGCGGGTCTACTTCTGCGACCCGAAGAGCCCTTGGCAGCGGGGCAGCAACGAGAACACCAACCGGCTGCTGCGTCAGTACCTGGCCAAAGGGGCCGACCTCAGAGCGCTGTCAGCAGAGCAGCTGAACGAGGTTGCAACCCGGATCAACACCCGACCCCGCAAAGTCCTGGGATGGGAGACCGCAGCCGCCCGGTTCCTGCTATACCTGGCGCTCCCAGCAGGCGCGTAAGCGGATGGCTGACCGGCGACGGTCGCTAAGTGCGCTGGTCGACGAGTGGCAGACCCCAAAATGGCAGGTATCTGCTCAGCGCAAGGTTGAAGATCGTCAGATGACGGCGCCCCGTGTTCAACCGAGGCGCTGCAGTGCTTGTCCTACGGCGACCTCGACGCGAGCTGTCATGCCGGACACATCGACTGGGCGGCGCCCGGCAACCTGACGGTAGATCGACTTTGGTCCGTTGTTGTCATGATGAAGCAGGGTGTACAAGTCCCACCACGGGTGAAGAGTTGCGCCCGCGATCGATTCGTAAAGCGAGCTGAGTTGCTCCGCCCATTCGGGCGAGTAGAGCGACGCCAGGTACCGCCGGCATTGCCCGACATCGATGGCGCGAGACCCTCGATGGATGCCATTCCAGTCGGTGAGTCCGGTGATCTTGCCGCGCGACCACAGCAGGTTAACGGGCAGGTAGTCGCAGTGCAGGAAGACGGCACCATCCTCGGGCGGTGGTGCTTCCATGGCATCGAAAGCTGCCTGCCAGACTGCAGGCTTCTGCGCGCCGTTCGGCACTTGAAACTGGCCAAGAGGTGCGATCCACGAGTCTGTCCAAGGTCGGAAAGTCGGCGCTGGGAGGTCGACGGAATGCAGGTGGGCGGCGAACTCGGCGATCGTCTCGATCCACGGCCGGTGCTCCGCCGGGTTGAGGTGAACGTGGCCGGGCAACCGTGTCATCAGCAGCGATGGCACGCCCCCTGTAGCAACGCCGGCAACGTCAGCGGCCAGGATGCTCGGGACCGGAAGCTGGCTCCCTGCCACCACCTTGAGATTGGCGATCTCCTTCTCCATGACGGTCTGGAGCGCGACGCTGCCCGGCGGGTACTGCCGCAGTACCACGAAGGTTCGCGTGTCGTGTCGCTCAACCGTCAAGCGATGGACGGCGGAGTTGGCGCCACCGGTCAATCGACGGTGGCCGGCGATGCGACTGCCCTCGCCCATTGATGCCGCAACCCAGGCGAGAGTATCCATGGAGGGCCGACGTTGGAAGAATTTGCTCTCTCTCCAGTCGTCGTCGACCGTCTGGTCCTGGCCGGCGACGTCGTCGCTGATCATGAACGGCAACCCTACTAGGGAGGGACTGCGGACTGCAGCGCCTTTAACCCCATCGACGGCGTCCCACCGGACGCAGAGACCGCGGTGCTCATGATGACGCCCCGTCGGGCCAAAGAGACTTCGCGTTGATTATCAGTCATACCCCTTTGGGGGTATAGCTCTAGAGGCTGGCTGAGTGGCCGGGGTATCACTTGCGCATCGTCCCCGAGCCACCCCTCAAAGGCCGGGGCCGCCGCGGATCTGGCGATGTACGGAAGACGATCTACTACTGGGACTGGTGCGGTATGGCCATTTCGACCACCAGACCGTAGTGGTCGCTGGCGGTGGTCGGTCCGTGGTCGAAGACGCGTGCACAGCTGCGAATCGCCATCGTCGGGCCGGACCGTTGGCAACGGACCAGGACGTGGTCGATGCCGCGGAACGGCCAGTCGAAGTCCACCTGGAGCGGGTTCTGCGGGGTGTAGGTCTTGAGGGGCTCGTCCCCGTGCACCGCTTCCCAGGCGCTGCGGTAACACACGCTGGTGTCGTCGATGACGTGGCGGCCGGTCCAGAACCGCAGGCTGTCAGAAGCGGCGTCCGCGTCGAGGTCGCCAGCCACGACGACGTGGCCGGCAGACTTAGTTACGAGTTCCTCGAGCCGGCGTGCCACAGCCACCGACTGCAGGCGACGTTCACGCTCATGGTCCAGCTGGTAGTCGGAGAAGTGGTTCGCCACCCAGACCCGTCCCAGTGGCTCGGGAGCCAGGACCTCGGTGACCAGACAGGTGGCCGGAAACTCGTCAGTGCGCTCGGTGAGGTGCAGATCCACCTCGAATACCTCACCGAAGGGCCACCGGCTGGCCGTAGTGATGCCCTGGCCCTCAGCGTCGCGGTCCCGGCTGTGTGCCAGGTGGTATCCGGCCCCGAGCATTTCAACTGCTTGGTCCACGCCATCGCCCACGATGGTCTCCTGCAGCGTGAGGACGTCGGCGTCCAATATGCGGAAGCCCTCCCGGAAGACCTGCTGGCGAGTGGCCCAATCGCCCCGCATGCCCCAGGTGTTGAGCGTCACGAACCGCATGGACGCCAGTCTGCCCCAGCCCTGCAGGAAGTTGGGCCCACGCCCGCGATCTAGAGCAGATTTCAGAGAGGTTGTCGCGGGAACGGGTAGCCGCAGTGGTGATAGTAGCCCGCGATATCCGTGGTGCTGATGGCGGTCAGTCCGACGCCGATCGCATCCACAAGCGGATCGAAGGCG
>JAABUN010000547.1_pt1 | contig 96474 bp, 90 predicted proteins | sample 5559311 | NCBI WGS metagenome assembly JAABUN01 (sample SAMN10711877, study PRJNA513370) | rock metagenome | isolation source: Antarctica rocks | place: Antarctica: Victoria Land, Siegfried Peak sud | reverse complement strand
TGCTCGCACAGGGCGTACACCCGCGCATCGTGATGGAAACACTCGGACACTCGCAGATCGGCGTCACGATGAACACCTATAGCCACGTCGCCCCCGCCCTGCAACGCGAGGCCGCAGAGCGCATGGACACCCTGCTCACCGGCACCGTGTAGTACCCTTTTCGCGCCAATGGCGGTCAACGTGGCTACACACGGGGCAACGCGAGGCACCTTACCAACCGAGGAGTACAGGCCGTTTCCCTTGCTGTAACAGGGAGAACGGCGACCGTGTGCGGGATGATAGGGGGGCGAGGGAGACGAACAACTCCTTCGTGCCGAGCTTCTGCTGCGTAACGACGATGCTGCGAATCGCGCCCTCGTCCACGCGCCCGCCCGCGTTGCGCACGATATATGCCCGCCCCATGTCTATGCCGATTTCCTTGAAGCTCAGGGGGTCAATACGGTAGTCCATGCACGTCAGCACCGCGATCTTGCGCTCGTCTGCCGCTGAAGCGGGATATGCGTTCGCGCCGAACGCCGCCACGCCCGCCACGGCGACACCCGCCGCCGCTGCCCGTCGCAGGAACGCCCGCCGACCGTACGCACCGTCGCGCCGCCCGAAATCCATCGCCTCAATCGTCGGTTCCCCGTACATCTGCCCGTCATCGTGCGCGTCACACATCGTCGCTTCCCTCCCATTTCCCATTCCCCATACATCGGCAACCCCGATACCAGAATAACGCATATCGGGCCACTTTTGTTATTTTGCTTTGGGAAGTTTTCGCCACGATAAAAGTGCCGGTGTTCTATCCGTTGCCCGCGAAAATGCCCCCCTCCCCCGGCCCCTCCCCATGCCGGGGTGACGGGAGGGGCCGGGGAGGGGGGCATTTCACGACAGCACGGGTATGCGCACCGCCGCGTACACGGGGCCGATTGCCGCCGCGATCTGTCGCAGGGTTTCGGGCAGGATGGCCTGCGGGCCGTCGCATAATGCCTCCACGGGATCATGATGAATCTCGATGATGAGGCCGTCCGCACCCGCCGCAACCGCCGCGAGCGACATCGGGGCGACGAGTTCGCGCCGCCCCGTGCCGTGCGACGGGTCCACGATCACGGGCAGGTGCGTCAGCCCCTTGACGAGCGGCACGGCGGCGAGGTCGAGCGTGAAGCGCGTCGCGGTATCGAAGCCCCGGATGCCGCGCTCGCACAGCACCACATTCGGGTTGCCCTCCGCGAGGATGTACTCGGCACTCATCAGCCATTCCTCAATCGTTGCGGAGTAGTTGCGCTTGAGCATCACGGGGGTGTCGGTGCGCCCCGCCCGCCGCAGCAGCGGGAAGTTGCTCATGTTCCGCGCCCCGATCTGGAGCATGTCGGCGTACTCCGCGACGCGCTCGACCTGATCCGGCTCCATCACCTCGGTGACGACGGGTAGCCCCGTCTCCTCCCGCGCTTCCGCGAGCAGCCGCAACCCCTCCTCGCCCAGACCGCTGAACGAGTACGGCGAGGTACGCGGCTTGTACGCCCCGCCCCGGAGCATCGTCGCGCCCGCCGCCTTCGCCGCCCGCGCCGTGAGCAGCAGCGACTCGCGCCCCTCCACGGCGCACGGCCCCGCGATCAGCACCGGCTCGCCCTCGCCAATCGCCACATTGCCGATGCGCACAACCGTCGGTTCGGGGTGGAACTCGCGGCTCGCCATCTTGTACGGCTTCGAGATACGGATGACCAACTCCACGCCGGGAAGCACTTGCACATGCTCCATCAGGTCCTGCGACGGCGCGGGGCCGAGCACGCCGATGATCGTGCGCTCCATGCCCTCGCTCAAGTGATGCCCGTGTCCCGCCGCCGTGATCGTGCCAATCACGCGCTCCACATCCCCCGCCCTCGCCCCGGTACCCATCTGTACGATCATCGTTTCGTCTCCCTGTATCGTCACGTTTCGCCGCCGCGCACTCGCCACGCTCGTTGCCGTCATCATTTCCTTCGCTTCCCCCCCGAAACGCCCCCCGCTGCCGCACAAAAAAACAGCGGGCCTGTGCTGCCGCTGTCTCCGCCGATGTCGCTGGTTGGGTCTCAGGAGGGTCGCACGAACGTCATGCGTCTATCTCCCAAGCCGACGACATCGGCGGGGTAAAATAGATCGCATAAAACCAGACATGACCTGCTCGCTGCCTCTCCATGCCCGCACCGTACCAGCGACCGCCGCGAAAGTCAACCCTCCGCCGTGTTATCGTGTGTTTCCGGGTTGTGGCGATGCAGCACAAAAGGAGGCGACACGATGGCGGGAGCGGCGCGACCGGGCAAACTCGCGGGCAAGTGGGCGTTGGTGACGGGCAGCGTGCGGGGCTTGGGGCAGACCGAGGCGGAATGGCTCGCGCAGGAGGGCGCGAACATCGTCATCCACGGTGCCGAGGCGGAACTGATCGCGCCCACCGTGGCACTGATGCGCACACACGGCGTGGAGGCGTGGGGCGAGGCGGCGGATTTGTCGCGCCTCGACGAGATGCACCGGCTCGCGGAAGTCGTGCTGGCGCGGGTGCCGCAACTGGACATCCTCGTGAACAACGCGGGCATGAGCATTCTGGGCGACTTCTGGAATGTTTCCGACGCCGACTGGGAGACCGAGACGCATGTGAACTACCGCGCCCCCTTCGTGCTGTCGCAGCACGCGGCGCGGCACATGATCGAGCGCGGCATCCGGGGGCGCATCGTCAACACGAGCACCATCGGGGCGCACTACAACCACCGCGAACGGCTCGTCTACAATGCCGCGAAAGCCGCCGTAGAGGCGATGACGCGCAACATGGCCTACGAACTGGGGCCGTACGGCATCTCGGTGAACTGCGTCGCCCCCGGCAACATGGCCGACCGCCCCGGTGCCCCCCGCGACGAAGCGGCGTGGCAAGCCGAGGCCGACCGCAACATCCCGCTGCGGCGCGTCGGGCGGGCGGAGGATATCGCCGCCGCCGTGCGCTGGTTCTGCCTGCCCGAAAGCGAGTACACCACGGGGCAGACCCTGCTCGTCGCCGGCGGCTACGCGATGTACCTGCCGGGGACGTGAATGGATCAAGAACCACGGATCAGGGCGGTTCGCAGGGACATTGGCGGGCTTCAGCCCGTTGTCCGGGGATCATAGGTTGATGGGGGAAACAACCGGATCGGGTAGTTGTGGCGCGGTGCTCTCAGCCCGTGATTCGTCTCGCGGGAAGGAATCACGGGCTGAGAGCACCGCGCCACAAGGAACGCTCCATACTACCCGATTCAGTTGCGAATCTTTAGGATTCATCAGGCCACAATTAGCCGAGGCAGCGCAGGAATCACCGCGCCACCGCGTCACCGAAGATTGCCCCACCGATCACTCCGCAACCCGCTTAGTCCCCAGTTTTCAATCTTTACCAGCCTGCCAGCACCGCCGTCACGCGCTCGCGCTCGTCGGCACTGAGGGTGCCGTCCGCCGCTTGTGCGTTGCTGGTGATCTGCGCCACGTCTTTGGCACCGGGGATGGCGCACGTCACCGCCGGGTTCAGCAGTGTCCATTGCAACGCGGCCTGCGCGAGCGAGCGGTCGGGGCGTTCGAGGAAGCGGAGTTGCTCCACCTTCGCCACGCGGTCGAGGAAGCGCGTGTGCGCCTCGCCCTCGTTCCAGCCCATGCGCACCGAATCGTCGAACCGCGTCTCCGGCGTGAACTTGCCCGCGAGCAAGCCTTGCGCGATAGGGCCGCGCAGGAGTGTTCCCACGTCGTTCGCGGCGCACCACGGCAGCAGTTCGGCTTCGGGGGCGCGGTTCACCATGCTGTAGTTCAGTTGCACAGCGGCGCAGTGTCCCTCGCGGTTGAACGCCTCCGCCACCGCGACCGAATCCGTCGAGATGCCGTACGCCCGGATTTTCCCCTGCTCCACCAGCCGCTCGAAGGCTTCCAGAAAGACCGACGGGTCTTTGAGATCGCCGATGTGGCACTGGTAGAAGTCAATCGTGTCGATCTTCATCCGTCCGAGGCTGGCGTCGCAGCAGAGGTAGACATGGTGCGGCGAGTCATAGGTGAGTGCCGCGTTCTGGCGGCGGGCGAAGTTGCCCACCTTCGTCGCTACGTACATGCCGTCGCGCTTGCGTCCCCGCAATGCCTTGCCCACGAGTTCTTCGCTCACGCCGAGGCCGTAGGCGTCGGCGGTGTCGAGAAGATTGATGCCGAGGTCGAGGGCGGCGTGGATCGTGCGGATCGCTTCTTCCTCCGCCACCGGCCCCCATTGCCCGCCGATGCCCCAACAGCCCATCGAGATCGCGCTTACCTGCCAACCCGTCTTGCCCAGTCGTCGGTACTGCATCGCGTCGCCTCCTTCACACATGCGCCACAGAACGGGCAGTATCGCACCATCGCGTCGTTGTTGCGAAACACGCCTTGACACCACCCACCCGCCGCTTTACGATACGCTCACAATTCAGATGCTAGGGGGGTCGGATGAGTCCGGCTGAGAGTGTGGCCCGCAATGCCACAGACCCTTCGAACCTGAACCGGGTCATACCGGCGGAGGGAAGCGAGCCGAGGCCATACCGCCGCCGCGTGCAGACTTTCCCTAGTCGCACCCGGCGGCGTTTCGTTTGCGCACAATGAGCGCGGTTCGTCGGGGGCCGGACGTGGGTTGACGACCACAACGGGCAGGACGCGGCGTTCCATGTGGCGCGGGTTGGTTGGGGCGATCAATGCGGCGGGCTGCGAGCACTACCCTCCACCGTTCGGGAAGGCGTGTTGGTTGATGATGCGCACGATCCGACAGCAGCAGATTTGGGTCACGCTCGCGCCGTTCGCGGCACTCGCGGCCTTCTTCGCGGCGTGGGAGGTGGTGGTGCGGGTCGGGGGGGTGGATGCGTTCGTGCTGCCGGCCCCGTCGCGGGTGGTCGGTGTGCTGCTGGCGCAACCGGCGTTCTACGCCGCCAACGCGGGGGTCACGGCGGGGGAGACACTCGTCGGCTTCGCGGTCGCCCTCGCGGCGGGCGTGCTCGCCGCCCTCGCGGTGGATGCGTCGCCGCTCCTGCGCCGCGCCGTGTACCCCTTGCTGATCGCGTCGCAGACGGTGCCGGTGATCGCCATCGCGCCGCTCATCATCGTCTGGTTCGGCTTCGGGCTGGCCCCGAAGGTGGTCATCATCGCGCTGTACTGCTTTTTCCCCGTGGCGGTCTCGGCGATAGACGGCCTGCGCTCCGCCGATCCCGACATCCTCAATCTGCTGCGCAGCATGGGCGCGACGCGGGGCCAACTCCTGCGCCTTGCCCGCTGGCCCGCCGCCCTGCCGTCGCTGTTTTCCGGTGTGCGCATCGCCGCGACATACGCGGTGGCGGGGGCGGTGGTCTCGGAGTGGCTCGGTGCCTCGGAAGGACTGGGCGCGACGATGATCCGCGCCCAGCGCGGCTTCGCGCCCGACCGCGTGTTCGCCGCCATTGCCGCCGTGGTGGTGCTGACGCTGCTGTTGTTTCTCGCCGTGGATCGCGTCGCCCGTGCCGCGATGCCGTGGCTTGCCGCCACTCAGGAAACCCGAAAGGACACCGACGCATGACGACTCGATCTCTCGCGCCCGCACTCTCCCGCCGCACATTCCTCGCCGGAGTTGCCGCCGCCCTACCCCTCGCCCTCGCCGCGTGCGGGGCGGAGCGCGGCGGCATGAAAACGACCGTGCTGCTCGATTGGATACCGAACACGAACCATTCCGGCCTCTACCTCGCCCGCGACCGGGGCTACCTCTCCGGTGGCGGGCTGGACACCGAGATTCTGCCCTTCCCCGAAAGCGGCAGCGTGGAGCAGCTCGTCGGCACGGGCAAGGCGGCCTTCGGCATCTCCTCCGCCGAGGCGGTCACAAAAGCCCGCGCCGCCGGTATCCCCGTGGTCAGCATCGCCGCGATCATCCAGCACAACACGAGCGGCTTCGCCTCCCTCAAGGCGGCAGGCATCACGCGCCCCCGCGAGATGGAGGGCAAGCGGTACGCCTCGTTCGGCTCGCCCATCGAGCGGCCCATGCTCGGCAAGCTGATGCAGACCGACGGCGGCGACGTGGGCAAGGTGCAATTCATCGAGGTCGGGGCGTCGGATTTCCTGACGTTGGCGACACAAGGGCGCGTGGATTTCGCGTGGGTGTTTGAGGGGGTGGAGAAGATTGACGGCGAGGTGCGCGGCCTGCAACTGAACTACCTGCCCCTGAGCGCGTACCAGCCGACCATCCCCGACTACTACACCCCCGTGTTCATCACGAGCGAGGAAACGATAGCGAAGCGCGGCGACGGCGTGCGCCGTTTTCTCGCCGCCGTGTCGCGGGGCTACACCGAGGCGATCAGTGACCCGAACGCCGCCGCCGAAGCCATCGCCAAGGCCAGCCCGGAGACGAACCGCGACTTTCTCACGCGCAGCCAGCAATTCCAGAGCGGGCAGTACCGCGCCGACGCCCCTCGGTGGGGTGAGCAGCGGCTGGAGGTGTGGCGACGCTTCACGCAGTTCATGGCGGAGCAAAAACTGATCGAGCAGCCCGTGAATCCCGCGAACGCCTTCACGACGGCATTCTTGCCTTGAACAGCCGTCAGCCATTAGTCGGTCGTCAGCATGTGCATTTTGCTAGCGGCTGACGGCTGACATCGTCAAGAGTCGTTGCCCATCGCCTGCGCGATGCGCCCGTCGCGCATCCCCGGAATAAACAGCAGGGCGAGCGGCGGCGGCAGGAACCCGAACATTCCCGATAGCACAGCACGGGATCGTTCATGCGAAGTGCCTGTACGCAATGATGCCACAGGTGCGGCCTTTCGCGTATAGTACGACGAAGTATCGTAGGGACGATACGACGGCGAAAGGACATGGACAATGGCACGCAAGCGCGAGGGGCGCGAGAAGGGGGAGGCGGACGGCGATCTCGCCCGCGCCGTGGCGGCACTGACGGAGCGCGTCGCGTCGCTTGAAGCGCGGGCCGCGAATGGCACCGTTGCTTTTGATGTGGAAGCGACGGACGGCGACGAGACGAACGCGGTGTTCGCGGCCCCGCCGGAGGGGGCGATGCGCGTGCTCGCTGCCTTGAGCAGCGCACCGCGCCTCGCGCTCTATCGCGCCGCCCTCGCCGGCCCCGTGACGAGTGCCGAACTGATGACGGCGGCGGAACTGAACACCACGGGGCAGTTGTACCACCACCTGCGCGAACTCGTCGGCGTCGGCCTGATGGCGCAGGAGGGGCGCGACCGCTACGCCGCCGTGCGCGACCGCCTGCCTGCCGCCCGCGCCATCCTGCGGGCCGCACACGCGGTCGCGGGCGTGCCGGTGCCGGTGCCAACGCCCCCCGATCTGCACGAGAACGCGACGCCATGACCGCCGCGCCTGCCGTGCTGCTCGACGGCCTCACGGTGACGTACCCCGCCCGTCGCGGCGTCGTGCCCGTGATCGCCGCGACGGGCGTCTCGCTGTCGGTTGCCCCCGGCGAGTTCGTGGCGATCATTGGCCCGTCGGGGTGCGGCAAGAGCACGCTGTTCGGCGTGCTCGCGGGTCTGATCGTACCTGTCGCAGGGGAGGCGCGGGTTCACGGGGCGTCCACGGTAGGCGTGTCGGGATTGGTGGGCCTGATGCCGCAGCGCGATGCCCTGCTGCCTTGGCGCACCGTGATCGAGAATGTCGCGCTCGGTGCCGAGGTCGCGGGGGGGCGAACCGCCGCCCGCGCCGCCCGCGACGAGGCCCGCGCCCGCCTGCCGCAATTCGGTTTGGAGGGGTTCGCGGACGCCTACCCCGCCACGCTCAGCGGCGGGATGCGGCAGCGGGCGGCGTTCCTGCGCACGGTACTCACGGGACGCGACGTGCTGCTGCTGGACGAGCCGTTCGGTGCACTCGATGCCCTCACCCGCGCCGACTTGCAGGCGTGGCTGCTCGAACGCTGGATGCGGGAGCGGCAGACCGTGCTGTTCGTGACGCACGACGTGGACGAGGCGGTCTTCCTCGCGGATCGCGTCGCCGTGCTCACGCCCCGCCCCGGTCGCGTACGGGCCGAGATCGCCGTGCCGCTCCCCCGCCCGCGCTCGCACGTCGCCCTCGCCGCCGATCCCCGCGCCGCCGCCCTTCGCGCCGCTGTCCTCGCCGCCCTCGCCGGGGAATCGGAAACCGGAGATGAACCACAAAGACACGAAGGCACGAAGGGGGATTGAAAGAACGTACCACAGAGACACGGAGAACGCAAAGAAAAGAGAAGGGTCAAGCCGTATGACTTTCCGTTCCGGCGTATTTCCTCGGTGTTCTCTGTGCCTCTGGGGTACATCCTTTCACTTGTCGCAAGGAGGGGACGGTGCAGGCCGAAGCGCGGTATGACTCGATTGCGGAGTGGTATGCGGAGTGGGCGGAAGGGGGAGTGGCCCTCTTTGCGGCGGAACCGTTGCGGTCGCTCGTAGGTGACGTGGCGGGACGGCAGGTACTCGACCTTGCGTGCGGACACGGAGCGATGACGCGGCTACTTGCGGGGTGGGGGGCGACCGTCACGGGGACGGACATCGCGGCGCGGCTGTTGGAGATTGCACGGCGACGCGAGGTGGGGGCATCGTGCGGCATCGCGTATGTGCGGGACGACGCGCAGACCCTCGCCACGTTCGCGGACCGCACCTTCGACGGCGCGACGTGCCGCCTCGCCCTGATGGACATTCCCGACCTCGCCGCGACGTTCCGCGCCGTGACCCGCGTGCTGCGACCGGGCGGCTGGTTCGCCTTCTCGCTGGTGCATCCCTGCTTCTACCCGCCGCACTCCGACACCTTCGCCGCACCGGACGGTACCGTGTACCGCCGCGTGCGCCGCTACTTCGACGAGGCGCACTGGTTTTCCGATAACCCGGAGGGGGTACGCAGCAAGGTCGGGGCATACCACCGTACCCTGAGTACCTACCTGAACACCGCGACCGGAGCGGGCCTGCGCCTCGACCGCCTACTCGAACCACAGGTGACGCCCGATGCGGCGGCGAACGATCCGCGCCACGCCGAAACGCCGTTCCTGCTCGCGGTGCGGTGTGTGAAGGCGTGACGGCACGCATCCGCTAACGTCGCCCGCACGTATCCGGGGGAGAGGCATTCGACACGAACGTCACGGAAAGGGGACGGCGCATGGCAGGGTTGGTGTTCGAGAGCGTGCTGCTGATCGGGGTGGCACTGGTCTTCATCGCGTGGGGGGTGTGGCAACTGCGTCGGTGGGATCGCCAGATGTGGCACGAGCCGACCGACCCGCCTGCCGAGCGGTGACACCGCGCCCGCTATCTGCGACCCTCGCCGCCGCCCTGTTCGGGGGATGGTTCGCCCCCATCGTTGGCACTCGCCGGGGAGGGGTCACGTGTGTGCATCGCGTCCCTTGTTCGGGTCGGTAACGGGCAACGATGACGGGCGACGATAGCGGCGAGATTTGCCCGCTACAGAACTGTGTTCCCCCTTGTACTGCGTGTTACACTGAGCGGAACGATTGAGGGGCAAACAGCGGAAGGAGCGGGCGAGATGCACATCGTGTTCGCGTTGTTGTCGCAACCGCAGGCGATTGCGATGATTGCCACCATCGCCGTACTCGGCATCGGGCTGATGGCGGCACCGATGGCCTTCTACATGCGCGAGTACGAGCGGCAAGGGCTGTTCACGGGGCCGTACGACGCCCTGCGCAAGGTCTTCCGCTACCGCTGGCTTTCGGACGGTATCTCGCTCCCGCAGCCTCGCTACAAGCGCGTGCAGGAGGATGCCGCACGCGGCATTTTGCCCACCGACACCGTGGCGAACACTATCCAGACGCCCGAAGAGGCCCAACGCGACGCCGCCCCCGGTTCCACCCGCACCGCGTAGAGAGATGCGATACCCCCGTACAGGTGGCTGGGGTCTCGGAGGCGACGGTATATCTCGTGTAGGGGCGCGGTGCTCGCGCCCTCTCGGTGAGGTACGACGCTTGCCCGCTGGACACACAAGTTCCGCAACCGGCCTTTCGCCTGTGCAGAAGCACGCAGGGTAGGCCGAAGCCTACTCCACCAGTGCGGTTGCCCCCTGCCCGTGCAACCACTCCATCAGGGCGAGGTCGCCGGGGGCGAGGGCGTCGGTGAGGCCGGGGCCGCGCTCGTCGTGCCAGCGGTACTTGTTCAGGTTGTGCGCGGTGCGCCAGAGGTACAACTGCACCCCCGCCGCGAGTTCGTCCGCCGGGAGCGGTGCCACGGCGCGGTAGGCCGCGATGCACCGCCGCGCCGCCGCCGCGTTCGCCGTCTCGCCATGCACACCGAGGAACGTGAAAGCCACCGCCCGCAGCACGTCCCACACACGCGGGCGCACAGCAGCAAACTCCCAATCGAGCACCGCCCGCAACCTGCCTGCCGCGTCGGTCAGCAGGTTCGGCGGGTAGAAATCGCCGTGGATGACTTGCGCCGGTAAGCCCGCGAACCGCTCCGGCGGCGGGGCATCGCGCAGGGTGCGGCGCAAGGCGGCAAACGCCTGCCGTGTCCAGCGGTCGAAAGGGTCGCCCGCGCCGACGCGCTCCCGCGCCATCGCCCGCGCTTCGAGGTGATCTATCTCCGCGAGCGTCGCCCCGGTATCCCACGCGAGCGGCCCCTCCGCGAAGGTGAGGCCGGCGGTCGGGCAACCCGCGAGGGCTTGATGCGTCTCCGCCAGCCACGCGCCGAGCCGTTCCGGTACATTAACCCCCGTGAGTGCCGAGCCATCCACAAAAGGGAACGCGCTCCACGGCACGCCGTCCACGACCGCGACCGTGCCGCCGTCCGGCGTGGCTCCGGGAACAGGGAGCGGCAGCGGCGTCGGCACGCCCCGCGCCGCCGCGTGCGCGATGATCGCGTGTTCCGCCGCCACGTAGCGCACATCCCGGTGCCGCGAGCCTTTGAGGAACAGCCGCCGCCCGTCCGCGAGGGTGACATCCTCGTCGCGGTTCAGGTAGCCCGTGCGCACCCGCGCCACCGCCACCGGCTCCCCGAAGCCGAAGGCCGCGCACACTCGCGCTACCATGTCGTACTCGTCGTCTCGTTCCGTAACCGTCTGCGTCTCCATGCGCGGCAGTATCGCACGCCTGCCCGCTGCTGTACGCTACAATACCGACGGTGGCAGACGGAAAGCAGGAGCATGACCGATGGACTTGTCCGACCTCCGCGAACGACGCGACGAAATCCTCGCAATCGCCGCACGCCATGGGGCAACGAATGTGCGCGTCTTCGGCTCCGTGGTACGCGGGGAAGCGACCACCGCAAGTGACGTGGATTTCCTCGTGGACCTGCTGCCGCAGCATAGTTCGTGGTGGCCTGCGGGCCTGATCCTCGATCTTGAAGAGGTGTTGGGGCGTGGTGTGGACGTGGCGACGCCGAACGCCCTGCGTGGCAGGGTACGTGAATACGTCCTCCGTGAGGCTGTACCCCTGTGAAAGACGAGCGCGAGTACCTGACTCATATCTTGCGATGCATTGAACGCATCGAGCGGATACAGCGGGTGGCAGGGAGGAGTTTCTCCAGACCGACTACTGGCAAGACGCGGTCATTCGCAACCTGCAAATACTGGCGGAGTCTACGCAACGACTCGCGCCGGAGACAAAAGCGACGCAACCCGCTGTTCCGTGGAACCGCATTGCACGGTTCCGCAATGTCGCCGCGCACAACTACCTCGACCTCGACTAGGAAGTAATCTGGGAGATTACGCAGATCGAACTTCTGCCGCCACGCATTGCTATCGCGGAAATCCTTCGAGAACGCGACGCTGTAAATGTGCCACAGTGACCGGGAAGGGACGCTACGCGATGCTCAGTGACGCCACGCTCCACTACGCCGAAGACCTCACCCGCGCCCTGCTCGGCGTGGACGCGCTGTACGTCGCGGAGCAGGGCGCGGCGGCGACGGACGGGCCGCTCCCCGAACGGCTCGTCGTGCTGAACATGAGTACGACGCACGCGCCGGAGCCGTTCGCGGATTATGCCGAGGCACGCGCCCGCTTCACCGCCCTGCAAGCGCACGCCGCCGCCCTGCCCGAAGCCGACCGCCGCGTCTACTACGACCAGTGCTGCGCCTCCACCGTCGCCTTCACGCACTGGCGCGAGGGCGACCTGCCCTTCCGGGAGCAGATCGCGGGCTTCTTGCATGTCCCCGCCGCCCCCGCCTCGGACGCCGAACTCGACGCGCTGCGGGGCGAGATGCGGGCGATCCTCACGCGCCTCGGCTACGCGGGCGACCTGCCCGCGCAAGCCGCCGCGTGGGAGGAGCGGCACCGCGTCCCCCCGGTGGACGTTCCCGCCGTGCTCGACGCATTGCTCTCCGAGGCGTGGGAGCGCACCGTGCAGCACATAGAGATTCCCGCGCCGCAGTCGGACGGGATGCGCGTCGTCACGGAAACGGGCGTGCCGTACAACGCCCGCTGCAACTACCCGGAACGCAAGGTTCACCTGAACGTAGACCCCGTGCTGACGCGCCCCGGCCTCAAGCACCTCGCCATACACGAGTGCTACCCCGGTCACTACGTGCAGTTCAAGCTGCGCGAGGTCGGGTACGCACGCGGCACCGCCCCGGCGGACAGCCTGCTCTCCGTGGTCAACACCGCGAGCAGCAGCACCTTCGAGGGTATCGCGGACAACGGCATGGCGGTGCTTGACTGGGTGGAAGACGACGACGACCGCTTCTCCGCCCTGATGACGCGTTACCGCTCCGGCATCGGCACGGGCGCGGCGTGGCGGTGGCACGCCCTCGGCTGGCCCGAAACGGACGTTGGCGGGTGGCTCCGGGGGCAGACGCTCGTCGGCGGCGAGGGGTGGGTGGCGAACCGGATGCGTTTCATCGCCGCGCCCGGTCGCTGCGCCCTGATCTGGTCGTACTGGCAGGGCGAACCCGCCGTCGCCTCGGTGTGGGAGCGCGTCCCCGCCGACCGCCGCCCGGAGTTCCTGCGCTTCCTCTACGAGCGGATGCACTCGCCGCAGTCGGTCGCGCTCTTCGAGTAGTCGGCAGTCGGCAGAAAACAAGGCGACTGCCGTGCCGCCGTGTGTGCATTTCAGTGCCGACCACCCGCATTCTGGCACTCATATTGCACGCCGCTAGGCACGCAGGCGGGAGCCTGCGCTTGTCTCCGGTGCCTACAGAAAGGATTCCTCTGTGATGCGACGCTCGCCCTTTCGCGCCTTTCGCGCCTTTCGCGCCCTTCGTGCGCGGTCGTTCGCCGCCGTTCCCGTGGTCTTCGTGCTGCTGCTCGCAGCGTGTGGCGGCGAGTCTGCGGCGAGCAATAACGCCACCGCGACCCGGATCACCGCCCCCGTGAATACCGTCTCCACAGGCGGCACGACGGGAACGCAGTCCGCCACGCAACTCGCCGCCACGGGCCAGACGAACGCGAGCACGGCGGTACAAGGCACGCAGATGGCGGGCGGCCCGAACCCGGCTGGCACTGCCCTCTCCGGTACGGTCGGGCCGACCCCCGGCGGCGTCACGGGCGGCGGCACCCCCGCGAACCCCGGCATGGCGAACATGGCGACGGGGCCAACGCCGGGGATGAGTACCCCCACGCAGCCGCAGGGCAGTGCGACGGCCCTCGCTGCCACGGGCCAGACGAACGCGAGCACGGCGGTACAAGGCACGCAGATGGCGGGCGGCCCGAACCCGGCTGGCACTGCCCTCTCCGGCACGATGGGCGCGGCGATGAGCGGCACGCCCGCCGGGAGCGCGATGTCGGCTGGCCCCTCGGTCTCGCCCTCGTGCGCCACCGCCACGCAACGCGCCCGCACCACGACCACCCCGAACAGCAACCCGACCACCGCCCCCGGCATCGGCATCGGCGGCGGCACCATCGCGGCGGCGGCGACCTGCACGCCGTAGGGGTAGTAACAGGTAACAGGTACGGATGCCCAAGATCGTATTTGTTACCTGTTACTCTTTGCACCGCGAAATCGGGCAATGAGAGCGCGTTCCTCCGGCCCGAAGGTTCCGAGGGCCAAGAGCGCGACGACGTATGCGACCGCGCCCACCGCCGCACCCGCCCACGGCCCCGCGCCCAACCGCCACCCAACGCCCCACGCGACGAGGGCGAAGGCAGCCGACGCGACCGCCGGTTGCCACGCGAGCCGCACGAGCGAGAACGTGCCGAGCGACCCGCGCACCCACAGCGCGAACGGCACGAGCAGCACGAGTTCCGACAGCACCGAAACCACCGCCGCCCCCCGATACGAGTACGCCGGAATGACGAGCAGGTTCAGCGACACGTTGAACGCGACCGTGGCGAGGAACGCCCACGTCATCCGGTGTTGGAGGCCGAGCGCGATCAGCACGTACTGCGTGACGCCGTTCACGAACGAGAGCGGCACGAGCCAGATCGTGACCCGCAGGGCATCCGCCGCGCCGGGAAGGAACATCGGCCCCGCGACGATGCCGACGATCTCCGGGGCGAGCAGGGCGGTCGCGGTCGCGGCGGGCAGCCCGATCAGCAGCAGCACGCGCACCGCGAGGGCGTGCGTGCGGGCGAGGGCGGCGCGGTCCTCGGTTGCTTGCCGCGTCAGTTGCGGGAACAGCACGAGCGTGAGCGTGCTGCTGACGACGAGCAGCGTGTTGATGAGCTGATACGACACGCCGTACAGCCCTACCACAAATTCGCCCTTCAGCGGGCGCAGGATGAAGGTATCCACGCGGAAAAAGAGCGACGCGAGCAACCCATTGATGAGCAAGGGCCACCCCGCCCGCAACAGCCGCCCCGCCTCCGGGCGCGAGAGCGACCATACCGCCCGCACGCCGAGCCACCGCACACACGCCGCCACCGCCACCAGCGTGACAAGGTTCGCGGCGAGGGCGACGCTCGCCAACCCCACCGGCCCCCACCCCGCGAACAGCACGCCGAGGCGCAACGCGAGGCCGAGCAACGCGCCGAGCATCGCCACCGCCGCCGGGATCTCGAACCGTTCGCGTCCGTTGAAGACGCTCGTGGCGGCGTCGGTGTAGGTCGTGGGGATGATCGAGAGGGCGAGCAGCGCAAATGCCCCCGCCTCCACCGCGCCGACACCGCCCGTCGCCAGACTGCCGAGGACATACAGCGCGAACGGCGGCGCGAAGCCCACGAGCAGCAGCAGCCGCAGGAGCGTCGTGCGTCCGAGCAACGCGCCCGCCCGGTCCGGTTCCGCCGCGATGCCCTGCGTCGCCAGCGTGCCGAGGCCGAAATCGGTGAGCGTCTTCAGGTAGAGCCAGACGAGCACGGCGTACCCGTACTGCCCCGCACCCGTGGGGCCGAGGACGCGGAGCATGGCGAGGGCGAACAGGAAATCCAGCCCCTTGATGGCGAACTGCGACAGCAGCAGGAACGCGCCGTTCTTCAGCACGCGCCCCGCCGCCGAGATCGCCCGCCCCCGGCTCCACCGCCCCCACAGCACGAGCGCGATCACGAACCCGGCTCCGAGCGCGGCAGTGACGGCGGCGGCAATTGCAATTCTCATATCATGCAGGGTACCAGTGAAGACGCAAAGGGCGCAAAGGCGCAAAGGACGCGGGGGGATCAGAAGTTAGAGCGGTTCTCAGAAGCATTGGCGGCAGCGGTGGCGTTATGTAGCGCGGGCTTCAGCCCGTGATTCGTCTCGCGGGCAGGAATCACGGGCTGAAGCCCGCGCCACATGCACACGACCCCGTACCGCCTACCTCCCTGCAAATTGCTCCAATGTATTTATACGGCATATTTGTCCACAGTAGAGGAGTATTCGGGGAGATCGTGACACTCGTGGAGGGTGCCGCAACTCCATTGCACGCCGCTCTGATGGCTTGCCGCTGATCTACCATGTTCTACCTTTCGCGTTCTCTGCGTTTCACACATTCCCGCAGTGAACGCAGCGGCATAGTCTACCGCTCGTCGTCCGCTGCGGCGTTCGCGGGTACGCGCTTGTACAGCACGATCTTGCCTTCGCGCTCGCGCTGCTCACCGAGGGCGCGGTTGTACGCAGCAAGTTCCGGGTCGTCGTCCGGTAGCCAGACAACGGTTGCTCCGTTCGGTATCTCGTCAAGCAGCGTCGGATCATCGAGGATCGCCAGCATATGCGCCTCGAAGAAATCGAAATTGCGGTCAGTGAACCGATCTTGGGTGGCCTTTTCGACTTCGACGCTCATGACATCCTCCGAAGGAAGTCGGCGCGGTAACGCCGCCAGTTCTGTTTCACGTCGCGGATTGCCGTTTGCAGCGCGTATGCAAGCGTGCCGCCGATGGGCGTTTTGATGATGGTGTCGCCGTTCGCGTCTAATAGATCGCGGTGCGGATGGCCGTGCGCATTGTCGTAGCGCACAATCGGATACAGCATCCCGCTGACCACTGCCTGATACTGTACCCGGAAGTTGACGACCATGCCTGTTCGGTCTCGAACAGGACGATCATCTGGTCGTCAGGGCTGAAAAATTCGTCGAAGTCCTTCTCCGGCATCGCCTGTCCTCCCTTTTCAGACTTCCTCGCGGTAGACGCGGAGCAGGGCGCGGGTGGCGTCGCCCCACCCCATCGCGGCGGCGCGGGCGAGGCCGAGGGCGCGGCGACGGGCGCGGCTCAGGTCGTCCTCATCGAGTGCGGCGGCGATGGTCTCCGCGAGGGCGGCGGGGTCGTCGGGCGGGGCGTAGCGGGACGCGTCGCCGCCGATCTCGCGGTGTGGCGGGATGTCGGAGGCGACAACGGGCGTTCCCATCGCGCACGCTTCGAGCACCGAGAGGCCAAACCCCTCGTACCACGCGGGCGCGACGGCGCAATCGGCGGCGGCGTAGAGGGCCGGGAGTAGGTCGTCCGGCGGCGGCGCAATCGTGACGTGCGCCGCGAGGTCGAGGGCGTGCAGCGTCGCGTACACCCCCTCGTATCGCCAGCCGTCCGCCCCCGCGATCACCAAACGATGGGGATACCCCGCCTTGCGCAAGCGGGCGAAAGCGTGCAGGAGCGTGCCGTAATTCTTGCGCGGCTGTATCGTGCCGACCGCGAGCAGGTACGGTCGGTTGCCGTCCCCCACGAACGGCGCGACGGCGGCGCGGGCCGCTTCCCGCTCCCCCGGCTGCACCGGGCGGAAGCGTCCGTCCACGCCGTTCGGCACGACGACCACGCGGCGTTCCGGCACGCCGAGCCGCTCGATCACTTCCCGTGCGGTGAAGGCCGAGACGCAGACCACGCGGTCGGCACGGTGCGTCGAGAGGGGCGTGACTTTGGCGAGATAGGCGGCGAGGCGCGGTTCGGCGTGTTCCGGCACCGCGAGGAACGAGAGGTCATGCACCGTGACGAGCAGGCGGGCGCGTCCCACGGGGGGAGCGGTGTAGTCCAGCGTGTGATACGTGTCAATCGCGCCCGTGAACCGCTCCACCGCCACGGGCGCGTGCAGCCGGTGCCAGAGGCGCGTCGTCCATTTTGCGGAAAGGGGGAGGCGGCGCATCGCCACATTGCCGCCGGGACCGAACCCCGTCGCCAGCGGCGGCAGGCGCACCGCCGCTTCCGGCATCCGGGGCAACGGCGACCACCCCGCCGGGATTACCCCCGTGTTGTCGGGCGGCGCGTAGAGATACGTGTACGCCGTCTCGCGGTCAAGCAGCGGCAACGCCCGCGCCAACTCCCGCGCCACCCGCCCGATGCCCGCCCCCTGCGTCACCGCCGGGGTCACATCTATCGCTATGCGCAGTTCCGCGTGCATCATGCGGGTGTCCATCTCATCGAACAAGACAATCCTTCCCGCAGTTCACCTGGCACTCGGAACTGCGCACCTGGAATTATTTTCGTCGGGAGACGAGGTAGAAGAGGCCACCGAAGACGAGGATGCTCCAATAGCCGATCACGCGGTCCACGATGGCGACCGAGGCGGCGACGTTGCGCTCCACGCCCACGAGTTGCAGCACGCCGATGATCCCCGTCTCCACCGCCCCCAACCCGGCGGGCGTCAGCGGCACCGCCGTCAGGAGCGACGCCGCAAGGGCGACGAACATGGCGACCGCGAAATCCACGGGGACGCCGAGAGCCTGCGTGATGAAGAAGACGCGCATTCCCTCCTGCACCCAGATGATCGCGGTGCAGCCGACGAGCACGGGCCATTGCCCGAAGGAGCCGAAGATGCCCTCCTCCAGCTTGCGGTACTGCGTGAGGATGCGGGCGGGTATCACGCGGTCGAGCGACCCCGACAGCCGCCGCAACGCGAGCAACCCGACGATGCCGCCCACGCAGAGCAACCCCCCGAAGGCGAACAATGCCCCCTCGGATGCGACATCCCCCCCGAACACGAGCAGCCCGCTCACCACGAGCAGGCTGAACAGCCCGAAGATGTCGAAGAGCCGTTCCGCGAGGATGGTGCCGACGCTGCGCGTGAAATCCACGCCCGTCGCCTTCTTGAACAGGTAGCCCCGGTACACGTCGCCCAGTTTCGCGGGGAGCAGCGTGTTGGCGAACCACGAGAGGACGATCATCTCGATCAGTCCCCGCAGCCCCGGTGTCGGCACGCCGTGCGCCTCGTCGTAGCCCGCGTTGCGCAGCATCGCCCGCCAGCGTATCGCCCGCACGGGGAACGATCCGTAGTACACCGCGAACGCGCACAGCAGCAAGAGCGGGTTTGCCCGCCGGATATTGCCCCATACCTCGGTGAAATTGATGTTCAGCCGCGTGACCACCAATACGACGATCACGACCGCGAGCGCGAACGAGAGCAGCGTGCGCGGCTGCCGCAAACGCCGCCCGAACGAGATACCCTCGTCCGCGATGCCGCCGCCGCCGCCGCCGTCAATGGGTGCATCGAATACGACAGGCGACTCGGCGACGGGAGGGCCGTTGCGCGGTTCAGGCATCGGACGTTCCTTCCGGGCCTCGCGCCCATCGCACCCATGCCACGCCCCGTTTTGCCCCCTGCATCATGTGATGCCCCCTCGTCCACATACCGCCGCACCTGCACGGCAGTGTACACGGGGGAACCGTTAGCCGCTAGCCGCTAGCCGCTGGTGAATAGGGGGTGTCCACTGTCGTGCAAGTACGCCGGATGGGCGCATTTGGCGAGAGCGCATAAGCCCTGCCGTCGGTGAAACGCCCTTTGCCAACGGCTACCGGCTACCCCCACACACGCACGAACGGCCCGACGCGCCTTTGCGCTGCCGAGCCGTCCGTGTAGGAGTGTGAGTATCCGTTCCGCGACCCAGTGCCATCGTCTTTTGCCACCCAGACCGCCGAACGAATCGTGCAGCCGCGTGTGCCAAGTGTTGCCTGTCCCGAACGAGCCAACCGTTATGCTCGCAATACCCAGTCTGCCGTGTCAGTACGTGCAGCCGCGTGAAAGGAGTGCCGGTACCCGTCCCGTCGCTTTATCGGTCGCTTCGCGTGCGATGCGCTTGCCGCACCGTCGTTCGCATCTCTCATCTAGCAAAACCTGTGCCACCCCGTTTTTGTTCCCGTCTTCGGGGGGCAATTTCCCCCGTGTTCCCCCTGATGCGCCCGTTACCGCTGTCCCTTCCGGCCCAGATGCGTGTCGCCAAATGCCGTGGGCAACTTGAAGCCGTAGCCCATCAGCCGGTCGAAAGCGATGTGCGCCAGCCAGATCGTTGCCGCTGCGGTCGCGGTCGCGTTACCCGTCAGCAGCCCGAACGCGGCGAGGGCGACGGGCAACACCGCCGCGTGAACGGCGTTGTACACCGCCGCCCCCACACGCGGCCCCGCAAGGTAGCCGAGCATACCGAGGTCGGGCGCGAGGAACAGGGCCGCGAACAGGGGCCACCCCTCGCCGCTCCGGGCGTAGAGCGCGACCGCGAGCGCGAGCAGCGCACCCGCCTCCACCCGCTGCAACGCGACCGGATCGGTCAGGGGCGCGAGGGTGCGGGCGTCGTCATCGGATGCGACGTGCGACGGGGCCACGGACAACGTGCGGAATGTGCGTGTGAGCTTCATGGGAACGCCTCCTGATCTTCACAACGATTATCATCTAATGCAAAATAACTTGCGATTATCGTATCACACGCTTTTCGCTAATGCAAGGGTGTTTGCGATTGCTCTTTTGCGTGGTATCATCGCCGCATGGGAACAACGGCTTCTCCCCCGAAAAACCGCCCCGGTGGACGCAGCGCACGGGTGCAAGCGGCGGTCTTCGCCGCCACGCTCGGCGAGTTGCGGGCGTCGGGATACGCGGGCATGAGCATCGGGGCGGTGGCGGCGCGGGCGGGGGTACACGAGACCTCGATCTACCGCCGCTGGAAGACCAAAGCCACGCTCGTCACCGACGCGCTCCTCACGCTGGCGGGGGAAGCGGTGCCGACGCCGGACACGGGTGCCTTGCGCACCGACCTTGCGGCCCTGCTGCGGCAAGTCGTCGCCTTCGTGCGTTCGCCCGAAGGGGCGGCGGGCGTGCAACTGGCGGTGTCGGCGGGCGACGACACGGAAGCGGCGGGGATACGGCGGGCGTACTGGGAAGACCGCCTCGGTCGGGCAGACGGTATCGTGCGGCGTGGCGTGGAACGCGGGGAACTGCCCCCGGAAACCGACCCCCGGCTGCTGATCGAGACACTCGTGGGCCTCGCCTACGTGCGCACGTTCCTCACGGGCGGGTCGCTCGACGATGCGACCGTGGAAGGCGTCGTGACGCTGCTACTCGAAGGCGCGGCGCAATGAAAAAGCGGGGGGCCGGTTGGCTCCCCCGCTTCTCCGTGCCGAGCGCGATTACTCGCTCAGATTGCGGTTGATCTTCATCTGCAATTCCTGCGCGGCCATCATGGCACTCGTCTGCTTGTTGAACAGCTTCGCCATCACCTCGGCGATGTCGGTGCGGCTCTTGCTCCACCCGGCGGGCTGCGGCTCGCCCTTGCCGGACGGGGCCACGGCGAGCGGTGCGCCGTTCACGGGCTTCATGGCGAGGAACGCCTTGTACTCCACCGACTCCGCCGCGCTCTTGCGCACGGGCAGGTAGCCCGTCACCTGACCCCACTTCGCCGTCACGTCCCGCGAGGCGAAGTACTTCACGAACTGCCACGACGCGAGCTGCTTCTCCGGTGTGGTCTTGAACACGATCACGTTGCCGCCATACAGCGCGGTCTTCGGGCTGTTCTGATTGCTCGGCCCCTGCGGGATTGACGTACCCGCCCAATCGAACTTATCGCCCGCACCGGGGTTCGCCTTGTCCTTGAAGATCGTGTCCTGAATGTAGCCGCGCCCGGTGCTGGAACCGAGGTAGAACGGCACTTCGCCGTTAGTGAACGCCGCCTGCGAGTCCGCCGTGCTGCGGACCTGATAGAGCGTGCCGGCCTTACCCATGTCGTCGAGTACCTGCAAGGCACCCATCGCGGCGGGCGTGTCGAACTGGCCCCGCTTGTTGTCCGCCGAAATCACCTCGCCGCCGAAGCTGAACACCATGCCGTCGAGGATCGAGGCGTCGGTGTTGATCGGCAGCCCCTTCTTGCCCGCCTTCACCGACATGTCGGCGATGCGCTTGAAGTCGTCCCACGTCTTCGGGGCGGTCATGTTCATGGACTTGAGCATGTCGTTGTTGACCCACATCATCAGCACCGAAGCCGCGAACGGAGCCGAAAGAATCTGGTTCTTGAAGTCGCGGTAGAGGTTGCGGTCGAGGAAGCCGGGGAAGATGTCGTTCAGGTCCTCCCGCGTCCAGCCGTACGTCTTGCTGTTGATGTACGGCGCGAGATCGAGCACCGCCTCGCCCGTCATGTAGTTCGCCACGTCGTTCTCGTAGCCGACGGCGAGGTCCGGCGGCTTGCCGCCCTGCAAGTCGGCCCGCACCTTCGCGGAGACGTTGTCGTAGCTGGTCAAGCCTTGCAGGTTGATGACGATGTTCGGGTTCGCCGCCGTGAAGGCGTCCGTGATCTGCTTCAGGGCGATCTCGTTCGGCCCCGTCTGCGAGTGGTAGAAAACCAGTTCGGTGCGCTGGCGGATCATCACGCTGTCCACGGGGCTACCCGCGCCCGCCGTGTTGGCAAATGCCGTCACGAACTGCGACTGCCCGCCGAGCGTCGCGGATGCCGCCGCCGTGGGATTGATTGCCGCGCCCGTCGTCGCCGGGACTGCCACGGAAGTCGTCGCGCCCGTGGTCGCCGCCGGGGCCGTTGTTGCCACTGCCGGGGCGGTGGTCGCTACCGCCGCTGCGGTCGTGGGGGCAGTCGTTGCCGCCGCCGCGCCCGTTGTCGCTGCCGGGGCGGTCGTCGCGGCACTACCCGTGGTCGCCGCCACCGTCGCGGCGCGGGTCGCTACCGGGGCCGCCGTGGGGGCAACCGTTGCCGTCTCGCCGCCGCAAGCCGCGAGGATCGCCGCTCCTGCCGCGCCCGCGAAGCCGCCGAGGAACCCGCGCCGACTGAGCCGTTTGCCGTTGAACATCTCGCCCACGTTGCACACTCCTTCGCACAAAACCGCACTTCCCCCCCACCGCGAGGGGGAACCGGAACCGTCGCCTACCTACCGTCCGTGTACCGCGCCTGCCGCGCCTAGCCCTTGACGCCCGATGCCGCGACCCCTTCGATCAGTTGCTTCTGTACGAAGAAGTAGAGGACCACGATGGGAATGATCGTGATCGCCGTTGCCGCCATCAGCAGCGGGAATTGCGTCCCCGCCTCGGCGGTGAATTGCCGCAAGCCAACCTGCAATGGTCGCACATCGGCACTGCTCGTGACGATTAGCGGCCAACTGAAGGCATTCCACGAGCCGAGGAAACTGAACAGGGCCACCGTGACGATGGCGGGGCGAGCGAGCGGCACCGCCACCTGCCAGAGGATGCGCAACGGCCCCGCGCCGTCTATCACCGCCGCCTCGAAGATTTCTTTCGGGATGCCGAGGAAGAATTGCCGCAGGAGGAAGATGCCGAACGTCCCCGCCGCGAACGGCAGAATCTGCGCCGCGAAGGTGTTGTACAGCCCCAGATTGCGGATGGTGATGAAGTTGGGGATGAGGATCGCGTCGTACGGGATCATCAGCGTGGTCAGCAGCAGCGCGAACAGCACGTTCTTGCCGGGAAAGTTCGTGAGCGCGAACGAGTACGCCGCCAGCACCGACGAGAGGACATTGCAGATCACGCACATGATGGCGATGAAGAACGTGTTGACGAAGTAGCGCCCGAAGGGGGCTGCCGCCAACGCCGCCGGGTAATTGCGCAATTCGAGTTGCGTCGGGAAGAAGGTCGGCGGCGAGGCGATGGCCTCTTGCAGCGTCTTCACGCTCGTTGCCATCATCCAGTAGAAGGGAAAGAGCGCGATCAGCACGAAGGCAATCAGGATGATGTGCGCGATCACCGTGCGCCGCGCCCGCGTGCGTGCCGTGCGCACGGCACGATTGCCCGCCGCACGCGGCGCGGTCGTGGCGGCGGAAGCGGTGGTTGTCGTCGCATTCGTGCGTGCAGCCATCGGTGGTCAACCTCCCCGGAGCAGGCCGCGCAGACCGCGCCCGGTATTCTTGCGTGCGGGTTGGTCGTCGCGGCGTTCGTCACCGAGCCGCAACTGGATGAGCGTGATGAGGAAGAGGATCACGAACAGGAACACGCCCATCGCCGCCCCGTAGCCCACGCGCCCGACGCTCTTGTAGAACTGCTCGTAGATCAGGTACGTGATGACCTTGCCGCCCACAGGCGGCGGATCGCCCAGAATTGCGACCACGGCGTTGAACGACTGGAACGCCCGCAGCGTCGAGACCACCGAGAGGAACAGGATCGTCGGGCGCAGGAGCGGCGCGATCACCCGCGTGGCGATCTGCCACTGGTTCGCGCCGTCAATTTTCGCCGCCTCGATCACGTCATTGGAGACATTCGACAGCCCCGCGAGCAGCACCACGGTATCGAAGCCGATAGCCGTCCAGAGCGCGAAAATCATCACCGAGACGAGCGGCATCGCGGGGCCATGCGCCCAACCGGGCAGCGTCAGGCCGATGCTGCTGCCCGCGAGTTCGAAGATGCCGCGTGGCTCGAACAGCCACCGCTGCTTGCCGACGCCGAACAGGCCCACCAGTTGATTGATGAAGCCGCGATCCTGCTCGTACATCCACGCCCATACGATGCCGATGGCGATGGGCGGCGTGATGTACGGCAAAAACAGCATCACGCGGTAGAATGTGCGCCCCGCGATGGGCTGAAAGAGCATAATGGCGAGGAAGAGCGAGATGAAGATGCCGAGCGGCACCGTGCCGACCACGTACCAGAGCGTGGTCGCCATCGAGTTCCAGAAAGCATCGTCGGTGAGGATGCGCTCGTAGTTGCGCAGGCCGATGTATTCGAGCGGGCGCACCGCCCAGCGGTGCAGGCTGATGAAGAAGCCGTAGAAGATGGGGTACACGTAGAAGGTGACGAGGATCACCACCGCCGGGATCACGAGGGCGTACGAGAAGAGGTAGCCCCGGATGCGGTCGCCGCTGCTGCGAGGCGTGGCAGCCGCCGCGCCCGCCGCCTGGGCCACCCCGGACTGGTTCAGGCTTCCCTGTTGCACCCCGCCCCGCTTTCCGCTCCCACGCCCCGATTACCGCCCGCAACCGCCCGCAACCGCCCGCAGCCGCCCGCAACCGCCAGAACTTGTACCACCCGATTGTAAACGGAATGTGATCGCGCCGCTCACTTCCGCCCCCGATTCACGCCATGTTCACCCGTGCGCCGCCGCAGGTGGAAAGCCGCTGTACGCGACACGGCTGCATGGCGGCTGCATGATGGGGTATGCTGCGGTGCCATCTCGATGGGGCGGGCTATGGTGGGGCGGGCTTACGAAGGGTAAGAACCAGATCGGATAGTGCGCGTTTTCGGGGTTAGGATGGTGCTCTCGGCCCGTCGTCCGGGGATAACGGGCCGAGAGCATCATCCTACCATGATTACCGGATAGTACCGGGTTTCATCGGATAGTGTTGTACAGACTCATCGGTCAACCTTCTAGCAGAACACGGAGCGGCGAACGATGGCGGACGTGGTGGTGATCGGCGGGGGCATCGTGGGGACGGCGGCGGCGTACCGACTGGCAAGTGCCGGGGCGCGGGTGACGCTCGTGGAGGCGGGGCGGCTGGCGGGCGGCACGTCGTCCGGTTCGTTCGCGTGGCTGAACGCGAGCAACAAGCCCCCGTTCGCCTACCACCGCCTGAACACCGACGGCATGGCGGAACACACCCGCCTCCTGCACGAGTTCGGGGCGGCACCGTGGCTGCACCGCGTCGGCAACGCCACATGGGGCGACACGCCGGAGGGCGACGCCCGCGTGGGCGAGCGCGTGCGGCGTCTGCGCGAGTGGGGCTACCCGGCGGAATGGCTCACCCCGCGTGATCTGATAGCGATGGAGCCGGACATCGCCCTACCTGCCACGACAGAGCGCGTCGCCTTTTTCCCCACCGAGGGGTATGTGGACGTGCCGCCGCTCGTCGGTGCGCTCGCGGGGGCGGCGGCGGCACGCGGCGCGGCGGTACACACCGGCTGGCCCGTGCGCGAGATCGAGCGGAACGGCGGGCGCGTGACGGGCGTGATCTCCGCTGCGGGCGAACGCATCGCGGCGGACGCGGTGGTGATCTGCGCGGGGCGGTGGTCGGCGGAAGTTATGGCGGGGGCCGGGGTGCGCCTGCCGATGGAGAACAGCGTCGGCCTGCTCTCCGTCACCTACCCCGCCCCCCTCCGCTTGCGCACGATGATTGACACCGAAACGGTGAATCTCCGCCCCGACGGTGGCGGTCGCCTGCGCCTCCAGAGTGTCGAGTTCGACGGCACGGTGACGATAGAGACGCCGACGCACCCCATCCCGCAGGGCGCGTACACCGTGCTCGAACGGGCCGAGCGCATCCTGCCGGGGTTGCGCGGCGTCGGGCTGGCATACGCGACGATTGCGGTGCGCCCGATCCCGGCGGACGGACATTCCGCCGTGGGCGCGGTACCGGGGGTCGAGGGGCTGTACCTCGCCGTGACGCACAGTGCCGTGACGATGGGGCCGCTCCTCGGTCGCCTGATCGCCCGCGAGGTGCTGACGGGCGAGACGGACGAACGGCTCGCGGCGTTCCGCCCCGCCCGCCTCGTGACGGCAGCCCCGTGACCACGACCACACTGATCATCGGCGGGCTGCTGACGCTTGTCGTCAGTTTCGTCGGCGGCATCGCGGGGTTCGGTTTCGCGTTGCTGTGCGCCCCGGCGTTGTTGCTGCTCGGCCTGCCGCTCCAGTTCGTGGTGACGCTCAACCTCTTTCTCGTCATGCTGCAACGAGTTGCCACCCTGCTGCGGTTGCGCCACGACATCAACCTGCCTCGCGTCACGGCGGTGGTTCTCGGCAGCATTCCCGGCATCGTACTCGGCTCGTGGCTCGCGGTGCATATAGACGCGCCGACGCTCAAGCGCGTCGCGGGCGTCGCGGTGATGTTCGCCTGCGCGTGGCAATTCCTCGGCAGCCGCCGCCCGCCGCCGCCCGCCGTGCCGGGTGCGCCGCTCGTGGCGGGGTTCCTCGGCGGCGTGCTCGGCACGACGACCTCCCTCAGCGGCCCGCCCGTGGTGATCCTGCTGGCGCGGGACCGCGTCGCGCCTCGCGTCTTTCAGGCCGACCTCGCGTTCTACTTCGTGGTCGGCAATGCCATTTCGCTGGCACTGCTGGCGGCGCGGGGGGCGTTCGTGCGCGAGGCCATCTTCCCCACGGCCCTCTACTGGCTACCGGGCGTGCTCTTGGGCAATGCCCTCGGCGTGAGCGTCGGCACGCGCCTGAACGACGCGACGTTTCGCCGGATCACCTACGCGGTCGCCTTCGTTTCCGGCCTCGTCACGGCGATCACGGCATGACGGGCGCGACGCGCACGACCGCCGCAATCGCCACAGAGACGCGCATCGGTGTGCTGTCGGACACGCACATCCCGCACCGCCTGCCTGCGTTGCCCGCGTGGGTGCCGGAGGCGTTCCGGGCGGCGGGCGTGTCGCTCATCCTCCACGCGGGCGACGTGGACGAGCCGGGGAGCCTCGATGCGCTTACTGCCGTGGCTCCTGTGGTCGCGGTGCGGGGCAATCTGCACCTCGCGTCGCGCTCGCGCAGCAGCCCGCACTTGCCCACGGCGGCGGAGGTCGAGGTTCACGGGCAGCGCATCGTCGTCACGCACGGACACGGCAGGCCGCACCAATGGCTGTGGGACAAACGGCGCGGCTACATCGGCTTTCGTGCCGCCCCGCCCGGTATGCGCAAGCGCGACGCCTTCAACGACGTGCTCGTTGCCCGCAACGCCCGCCGCTTCCCGTACGCCGACGTGCTGATCTTCGGACACTCGCACCACCGCCTGTTGCGACACGTCGGGCATACCCTGTTCCTCAACCCCGGTGCCGTCGCCAATGCGAAGGACGAGACGCCCTCCGTCGCTATCCTCACCGTGAGCGCGGGCGGCGATATGGACGTGCGCTTCATCGAGGGCAAGCGCAACCGGAAGGCCAAGCCGTCTGCCGATTCAACGCCGTGACGTTTGTGCAAATTGCTCGTTGTGCCACGAGAGAAACGACGGATCGGGTACAAACCGCTCAGGGAGCGCGATGCGCTGCCCTTCGAGGGCGAGCAGGGATGTTTGCATGATCGCCGAAGGCTGCTTTGTCTGCGTGAGCGTTTCGCTCACATGAATGATCCCATCGGGCGTGGCGGTGATGAGAAAGCGATCAAACGCCCGGTCGTGCAGTGCCGACAGACACAGGCCGTTGCGCGGGTTCAAGCGATTCCGCCGATCTTGCGCCCACGGAATGATGTGGCTTGCGACGAGAAGCCGTTCGTCCGTGATGCCGCTCATACAGCAACGTCTCCCGTAGATGCTGAGGATCGAGCGGCGGAAAAAGCCTTGCTGCAACCGGATTTGTACCGTCGCCTCGCGGGTTTCCCCCTCGGCAAACGGCACGGTTTCTTCCGCGTCGTTCGCTGTTCCGTGCGGCAACGCAGTGAAGGCTTGAAGCAATTGCTCCCCCTCAGAGACGCGCCCGTTCCAGTCGGCGTGAAATTCATCCCAGATCGCCCGGTCTTGCCTCGATGCGTGTCTCATACCTGTGCGCCCGCTGGCGATAATTGCGGGATCGAGACCAGCGAAGTTTACAAGCTTGAGGGCGACCGCACTGGGCGTGCGCTCCATCCCCGACGCCAATGCGATGATGTCAGGATTGCCTTTGTGCAATCTCCCGAACGGCAGTTGACAATATAGCGTGAACGCAGCCATTGCTTCTTCGCGTGTCCACGCCCGCCCGTCTGCCATCGCGGTGTTCGTCCTTGCGCTCGATGGTACGGTTCGTTGTCGGCGTGCAATTCTCGATGTGTATTGATGCTACTACATTCGGGCATGAAACGAAAAAGCGGCGGGCCAAAAAGCCTGCCGCCACCGGAGAACGTGCCGCTACTATGCCGTGCGTCACCGCGATTCCGGCGTGTCGCGGGCGGTGCCGCGCATCCCCTGCGTGAAGGTGCTCTGGTTCGTCGCGGTGTCGGGGTCGGGCGGGGCGACATCGCCGCTGCCGAGCGGGGCTTGCGTCGTGCCTTAGGCCATCGTGCCGCCGGGGTTCACGTCGCCCATGCCATGCGGCAGGTTGTTCTCGGTGTCGGCACCGCTCGCGAGGTCGCCGCCGCGCAACACGCCGCCCGTGGATTCGTCCTCGCTGTCGCCTTGTGCCGCCATACCTTCCAGACCGTGGCGACGGTGGCCCGTGATCGCCGTGTTCGTGTCGCTGCCCCGGTTGGTGTTGCCGTAGGCCACATCGGGCTTCCCGTCGGTGTTCTGCAAACCGAAATCGGGATCGGGCAGGCTGCCACCCGTGTTGTAGGTGGTATGTGCCTCGCCGCTGTCGGGGCGGTGCGTGTCCTGCCCCTGTGTGGTCGTCGTGTCGGCGGAGGGGGTGAGGCGATCCCACTCCGGTTCGCGCTGCGGGTCGCGGTCGCGTCGGTCGCTCATGGTCGTGCGTCTCCCTTCGGTGTCGCGTCAGATCGTCCGCTCATCTTCTCGCACGCTCGGTGCCACCCGTGGCACACGCGGATTTTCCTCGTGCGCAAAGGGCAATTGCGTTCGTTCCCGCCTTCGGGTACGCTACACGCGATGACCGTACACCCCCGTGACGGAAAGGGACACCGCGCCGTGACCGCCACTACCAATTCCGACGACCCCGCGACCAACGACGCCCCGCCCACACGCCGCGCCATTCGCGCCGTGCCGCTGCCGCCCCGCCTCGTGGTGTCGCGGGGGTTGCGCGTGCTCGCCGCACTCGTCACGCTCCTGACGAGCGGCGGGGCGTGGTTCGGGGCGTCTCGCCTGCACGACTTCACGAACCGGGGCATCGTCGGCACGCTGCCGGGGGCGGATTCGCCCGCCGTGCCGGGGCGGGCGGTGGGGATGCAGGTCTTCCTCGACAAAGAAGGCGACCCGAACAAGATTCGCCGCACGGCGGAGATGCTGCGCGAGGCGAACGTCGGGTGGGTACGTCAGGGCTTCTCGTGGTGCGAGATCGAGATTGACGGGCGCGGGCAGTTCTGGGATCGCAAGTTCAACAAGCCCTCGTGGCAGAAATTCGATTTCATGGTGGACACCCTGACCGCCGCCGGGATCAAGATCGTCGCCCGCCTCGACAACGCCCCCACATGGTCGCGCCCCGGCAAAGGCACCACCGGGCAGTGCGCGAAAGGGCCGCCGAACGACCTGAATACGTACTCCGATTTCGTGCGCGAGTTCACGAGCCACTACCGGGGCAAGGTCAGTGCCGTGCAAATCTGGAACGAGCCGAACCTCGGCCCCAACGAGTGGGACGGGGCCGTGAATGTGGTGCAGTACGCCGACATGCTCAAGCGGTCATACGCGGCGGCGAAGGAGGGCGACCCGGAAGTCCTCATCATCACCGCCGCGATGGCCCCCACGAAGGCCACACCGCCCGAACACCTGCCCGATCTGCAATTCTACGACGAGCTGTACCGACAGGGGGCGAGGGGTTCCTTCGACGTGCTGGCGGTGCAGGCGTACGGCCTCGGTGAGCCGCCCGACGACCGCCGCATGGACGTTGACCGCTTCAACGTCTCCCGCCCCGTGCTCGTACGCGAGATCATGGAGCGGCACGGCGACGCGAAAACGCCGGTCTGGATCACGGAGTACGGCTACAATTCGCTGCCCGCCGGGTGGGACGGCAAGCCGAGCATCTGGGGCGAGAACGTGGACGAGGCGACGCAGGCGCGGTATCTCGTGGGCGGGCTGCGGCGCATGACGGACGAGTGGCCGTGGGTGGGCGCGGTCTTCGTGTGGGGCTTCCGCTGGACGGAGCCGCCGGGGCTGTTCGGCAAGGACCCCGCGAACCCCACGGGGCCGAAGGAGCCGGAGCCGTACTTCGCCGTGGTGAACTACGACTTCACGCCCCGCCCCGCGTGGACAGCGATCCGGCAGTACACCCGCGAGCAGACGCTCCGCCCCGGTCGCTACGCCCCCGACGACCCCCTGCTGCGCCTCGAAGCGGGTTGGGAGCGCGGCACCGACGGCGTTGCCCGGTCGCTCGTCGGCACCGACCCGCAGGCCGCGCTCGCGGTGACGCTGCGCGGCTCGGAACTGGCGGCGACGGCGGGCGAAGGGAGCGTGCGCGTGACCGTGGACGGACACGACCGGGGCAGCGTGCGCCTCGACCCGCAGCGCGTCACCCTCCTCGCCGCGAACCTCAGCGAAGGCGGGGCGCATGTCGTGGCACTGAGGCCGGAGGGCGGCACGGCCCGCATCGGCGGCTTGGTCGTGGGGCGGCGCACGCCGTTCGCGTGGGCGTTTCCGTTGCTGTCGCTCGGCGCGGCCCTGATTGCGGCGGGGGCCGTGGGCGCGTTGGGCCTCGAATGGCGACGCGACCGCGCCGAACGTCGCGCCGACCTGCTGCACGAGGCGATGCACGCCGCCGCCGCTATGGAAGGCCCGCCGCGCCCCGCCGATCCATCGCCCGGAACACCGCCGCACGAGCGCACGCCGGAATGAGCCGCGCCGCACCCACGGGTCGCGCCGCGTCCGCCGCAGACACCGCCGCCGCCGTCATGTGGCGCGACCCGTGGGTAGTCGCGCTGATCGCGGCAATCGGGATGCTCTATCTCGCGCCGTCGTCGCGCCTCGCACTCGTGCCGCTGGCGGTCGCCGTTGTCGCGGGGTTGCACAGGCCCGCGACGCTGCTCGCGCTCATCCCCGCCACCTTCCCGTTCTACGACTTCGCAGCACCGGGGAGCGGGTTGCGCCTCGACCGTTCGGCCCTGCTCGTGGGCGTCGCGGCAGTCGCGGCGGCGGGTCATCTGCTGCTCGTGGCACTGCCCGCATTCGCCCCCGCGCTCGCCCGCCCCGCTCGCCTCTTGGCGGGGGAGCCGTGGACGCGGGAGGAAATCCGCGCCTTGCCCGGGGAAGCTCTCGCGTTTGTGCGCCGACCGGCGGTGCGGGCGGCACTGGCACTGCTGCTGCTCGGCGCGGTGTCGCTCCTGACCGTTGCCGATCCGACACGACGCGGCGATAGCGTGCGGCAATTCCGCGTCGTCATCGTCCTTCCGGTGCTCTGGTTCCTGCTCGCCGCCGCCTGCCTCGTGGGAACGCGACGCCGCACCGTGCTGCCCGCGCCGCTGCTGCTGGCGGCGGACGCGCTGGTGTTCGGCGGCGTGGTCGTTGCCCTCGCAGGGGTGGCGCAATTCGTCGGCGGCTCGGCCCTCGGCGTGGAGGGCGTGCGGCGGGCGAGCGGGCTGCTCCGGCATCCGAACGAAGTCGCGTTGTACGTGGGGCGCGTGGTGCCGTTCGCTGCCGCTTTCGCGCTGTTCGGGCCTGACGGGATACGTCGCACGCTGTACCGGGCCGCCTCGGTGTCGTTGCTGCTCGGCGTGGGCCTGTCGTTCTCGCGGGGGGGCTACCTCGCGGTGGCGGCGGCCCTGTTCGTCGTCCTAGTGGCGACGGGGCGACGACGCCCGCTGTTCGCCTTCGCGGGGGTCGTCGTTGCCGTGTTTGCCGCAGGGTTGGCATCCGGGGCGGAGCGATTCACGCGCCTGCTCGAACCGGAACGCGGCAGCGGCGGCTTGCGCCTCGATATCTGGGGCAGCACGGCGGCGATGCTCCGCGACCATCCCGTCTGGGGCGTCGGCCTCGACCAGTTCCTGATGCAGTATGCCCCGCGCTATGTCGCCCCTTCCGCGTGGCCGGAGCGGTTCACGGCGCACCCGCACAACATCGTACTGCACTTCTATGCGGCACTTGGCGTGCTCGGTCTGGCGTGGCTCGTGTTCGTCGTGCCGCCGCTGCTCATGCGCGGGTGGCGGGCGGCGATGCACCTGCGGGCGGCGGGCGAACCGGCCCGCTTCGCGCTCGCGCTCGGCGGCGTCGCGGCACTTGTGGACATCGTCGCACATGGCCTCGTGGATCAGGCGTACTTCCTGCACATGCTGGCGTACACCTTCTGGTTCGTGGTGCTGGTGATTGGGGCAAGTGGGGGGAGACCTCACCCCCCCGCCCCCTCTCCGCTTGACGGAGAGGGGGAGTAATACCAAGACCGTATGAATGCGGGGAGGTGGAAGCGTTCGCGGTGCGCCTCGCACTTACCCTGCGTCACCCCCTCTCCGCCCGACGGAGAGGGGGCAGGGGGGTGAGGTCTCCCTACCCCTGCGCCATGTTCGCGCTCTCGCGCACGGCGGCGCGGGCCTCGGCGCGGGGCGTCTTTCGCACGCGGCGGCTCGTGTCGGCGGCGCGTTCGAGGGCGAGCAAGAGGCCGTTCGCGGCGAAGGCGAGCACCGACACGAGCAGTGCTCCGGCGTAAATCTTGTCGTACCGCCGCGTGGTGATCCCCTCGAACAGCAGCACGCCGAAGCCGCCGACGCCGAAGTACGCCCCCACCGTGGCGATGCCGATGGTGACGACCGCCGCGATGCGCACCCCCGCAAGGATCACCGGGAGGGCGAGCGGCAGTTGCACCCGCCGCCATGTCTGCCACGCACTCATGCCCATGCCGCGTGCCGCCTCGACGAGGGCCGGATTGACGCCGCTCAGGCCCGCGAGGATGTTGCGCACGAGCACGATCTGCGCGTAGACCACGAGGGCGATGACCACACTCGTGCGCGTGAGGCCAAACAGCGGGATGAGCAGGATGATGAGCGCGAGGCTCGGCACGGTGTAGAGGATGCCGAGGACGCCAAGCACCGGCACCGCCAGCCAGCGGTAGCGATTGACGAGCAGGGCCACGGGGAAGGCAATGGCGAGTGCTATCGCCAGCGTGATGCCCACGAGCGCGAGATGCTGCGCCAGCAGTTCGCGCACCACATCCGGGTTGCGGGCGATGTACTGGAACATCTCGATCATTGGCGGGCCTGTCTCGCTTCCGTAGGCTTCGCGCTTTCCGCGAGGGCGGCGGTTTTCCCCTCACCGACGCGGGCAGCGCAGCGAATCTGATCGAGCGAGAGCGTGCCGATTACCCGCCCGTCGTCGGTGACGGCGAGGTGCGTCCCCCCCGTGCCGAGAAGCGTCGAGAGCGCGTGCCGCAAGTCCGCCATGCGCGAGACAGTAGCGGCTTCCCCGTTCGGGCGGGCGTCGGCGGTCATCACCTCGTCCACACGGATCAGACCGAGGCGGCGCACCGTGTCGTCGCTGCCGAGGAGGTCGCGCACGAAATCGTCGGCGGGCTTCGTCAGTACCGAGAGCGGCGTGCCGCTCTGCACGATGCGGCCCGCTCGCATCACCACGAGCAGATCGCCGAGGCGCAATGCTTCCTCCACGTCGTGCGTGACGAACAGGATCGTCTTCTTCAGTTGGTGTTGCAGCCGGATCATCTCGTCCTGCAACCCGGCCCGCGTGATCGCGTCCACTGCACTGAATGGCTCGTCCATCAGCATCAGATCGGGATCGGCGGCGAGGGCGCGGGCGAGGCCGACGCGCTGCTGCTGCCCGCCGCTCATCTGCGCCGGGTAGCGGCCCCGGTACTCGCCCGGTTCCAGCCCGATCAGCGTCAGCAGTTCGTCGGTGCGCGTGCGGGTGCGCTCTTTGGGCCACTTCAGCAGTTCCGGCACCACGGCGATATTCTGGGCCACCGTCATGTGCGGGAACAGGCCCGTTTGCTGGATCACGTAGCCGATCTGCCGCCGCAATTGCTCCACGGGGAGGCGCGTCACGTCGGTGTCACCCACGAAGATATGCCCGCCCGTCGGTTCGTACAGCCGGTTGACCATCTTCAGCAGCGTCGTCTTGCCGCACCCGGAAGGGCCGAGCAGCACCACGAAGGTGCCGCGCTCCACCTCCAGCGAACACCCATCCACCGCCGGACGCGCCGCGCCGGGAAACTGCTTGCTCACCCCGTCGAACCGGATCGCCTGCATGAATCCTCCCGGTAGCCGGTAGCCGATAGCCGTCAGCCCTCAGCGAAATGCGGGACATTCCCCGTATCGCTGACGGCTACCGGCTAACTGCTAGCGGCTTACTTGAGCAGCCCGCGCATCGTCAGGAAGGTCTTCGCCACGTCGGCGGGTTCCTGCTTCATGCCGTCCACCTGGAAGTTCAGGGTGCGCATCACGTCGTCGGTGAGCAGCGGGGCGACCGTGTTCAGCACCTGCCGGATACCGGGGGTCGCGTCCAACGCCTGCTGCCGCACCACCGGGGCGATCTGGTAGACCGGGAACAGCTTCTTGTCGTCTTGCAGCACGATCAGCTTGTCCGCCGCGATCTCGCCGTCGGTGCCGTAGGCAACCGCCACGTCCGCCTGCCCCTCGCGCAACGCCTGATACTTCAGGGCCGCAGCCACGGCGCGGTACGACTTCAACTTGAACATGCCGTACGCCTTCTGGATGCCGGGAAGGCCGTCCTCGCGCTCCTGAAACTCCGCCGGCCCGACCATCGTCAGCTCGCCCGCCTTCGCCGCCAGTTGCGAGATGCTGGTGACGCCGAACTTCGTGCTCGCCGCCATCGTCATGGCGAGGGCTTGCGTGTTGTTCATCGGGGCGGCATCGAGCCAGACGAAGTTGTACTTCGTCTTGTACTCGCGGCTCACGGTGTCGAATACCATCTTCGGGTCGCTGTTCGCGGGCAGCTTGAGGATGGTGACGAGGCCCGTGCCGGTGTACTCCGGGTAGAGGTCAATGTCGCCTTTCTCCATGGCGGCCTGACAGATCGGCGTGCCGCCGAGGTTCTGCTTGTAGTCCACCTTCGCCCCGGCCTGTTCGAGGAGCAGCTTGTACATCTGCCCGACGATGAACTCCTCGGTGAAGTCCTTCGTGCCGACCTTCACGGTGCCGGAGAGACGCACCGCGCCCGCCGCCGCCGAACCGCTCGTGGCGGGTGCGGTCGTCGCGCCCGCGATTGTGGAGCCAGTTGTCGCTGCCGCCGCACCTGTGGTAGCGGCAGGCGCGGCGGTCGCGTTGGCGGGAGGGGCCGTAGTTACGCCCCGCGTCGCAACTGCGGGGGCCGTGGTCGCCGCCGTCTCGCCGCCGCAGGCCGCGAGCAGGGCTGCCCCCGCCGAGGCCGCAAAGCCCGCGAGCATCGCCCGCCGTGAGATTCGTGCTGTCATCGTCTGTTGCTCCTTACGCCGGTATCCCGAACACTTCTCCGTGTTCCCATCCATGCAGACGGATGGGAACAAACATGAACAACACATTACCGCACAGGCGGTGCCACGGCTCGCCCTAACAGGCCCATGCTCGTCTCCGCAAAGAGCGCGAGCAAGGCCACGGGAATCGCCCCCACGAGCAGCCGCGACGGGTTGTTGAGCGCGAAGCCAAGCACGATGAAATCCCCCAGACCGCCGCCGCCCACGAAGGCCGCGAGCGTGGCACTGGCGATCACCTCCACGGCGGCGATGCGCACCCCCGCGATCAGCACGGGGAGGGCCAGCGGGAACTCCACCCGCCGCAGCGTTTGCGCGGCACTCATGCCCATGCCGGTCGCGGCCTCGCGTACGGCGGGGTCAATGGCACGGAACGCGGCGTCGGTGTTGATGAGGATGGGCGGCAGGGCGAGAATCGTCAGCGCGATCACTGCGGAGAGCGACGACAGCCCCGTGAGCGGCAGCATCATGAACAGGATGGCGATGCTTGGCACCACGCGGATCGCGTTGAAGCCATTGATGATCGTCACCGCCGCCAGCCGCGACCGCGACGTAAGCACGCCGAGCGGCACGCACACGACGAGGCCGACGAGCAACGCCACCCCCGCGATCTGGATGTGCCGCAGCGTCGCCTCGATCACGCGGTCGCTGTTCGTCTGCGTGTAGGTCCATGCCTCGGTCAGGTAGCGCATCGCCCCGCCATCTCTCGCCGTTCCGTGATGCCGCATCGCATCGCGTCGCCTTCGCCGTGTATGCTGTGTTATGCCACAGCGGTGTTACAGTTCCCTTACCGGCAGGCATCGCGTCGCGCCCTTGTAACGGCACGGGCCGGGGGCGCATTCCCCGGCCCATTCGTGGCACGGTTTGCGCATACTCTTGCGCAGGCTGATCGGCATGTGCTCAACGGAATGTTCACCGGATGCAGGGGAAGGCAGGGGCGATAACCGATGATTAAGGAAGTGTTGCACGCGGATAGCATGTTGATCCCGTTGCCGCTGTCGAGCAGCAACGGACTCGCCGCGCCGAGCGATGCGGGCGAAGGCGGCGAAGTCCCGCGCTGCCGTGCCATCGCCCCGGAGCAGGTCGCCGTCGTGCTGCACGACAACCGCCCCGGCGATATCCTCTACCTCGACATCGAGGCACCCACGCCCGAAGACATCGCGTTTCTGCGCGAAAACTTCCGCTTCCATGCCCTCGCTATCGAGGACATCGAGAAGGTCGGGCAACGAACGAAGATGGACGACTACGGTTCGTTCGTGCATCTGATTATGTACGCGGTGGACCGCGACGAGGAGGGGAACGCCTCCACCTACGAGGTGGACATGTTCTACAGCGACCGTTACCTCGTCACGGTACACGACGCCCCCGTGCCGGCGTTGCAGGAGGCGGTGCATCGCTGGCAGCGCAACAGCGACATCCTCGGCAGCGGCATCGGTGCGCTCCTCTACGCAGTACTCGACGCCATCGTGGATGGCTACTTCCCCGTGCTGGACGCTATCGAGTCGGAGGTGGGGCAGGCCGAAGACCGCGTCTTTGCCATGCGCAATGCCATGTCCGCCGAGGAAACCGTGCAATTTCTGTTCACGCGCCGCAAGGAACTGATGGCCCTGCGACGGGTAATCGCGCCCGCCCGCGACGTGACCGCCGCGCTCTCGCGCCGCGCCGTCGGGCATCTGCACAGCGAGGTGGCACCCTACGTCGCCGACGTGAATGACCACGTCATCCGCATCGTGGACTCGATAGACAACCTGCGCGACTTGTTAAACAGCGCGATGGAGGCAGCGACCGCCGTGCAATCCGACCGCCTGAATCAGACGATTCGCACCCTGACGGTGAGTACGGTCATCCTCATGGTGGATGCGCTCATCGCGGGGGTGTACGGGATGAATTTCGAGAACATGCCCGAACTGAGATGGGCGTTCGGCTATCCCTTCGCCCTGCTGCTCATGGGGGTGGCGTCCGCCGTACTCTATGCCCTGTTCCGCCGCAACCGCTGGCTCTGAAGGAGTCGAAGGGTGACAGCCGAAAGCGAGATGCGGGTTTTCGCGTCGCACTTTCGACCAAGGCGTATTCATCGTCTCGACATGCGCCCGCCCCCGGCCCCTTCCGTCACTCCGGCGGGGGCGGGCGCATTTCGGCTCTCACGACGACAGATAGGCCGTGTACTTCCGACTACGGGGAGTGCAAGGCGCGGCCCACGGTGAGGACACCGATGAAGCCGATGGCGGGGATGGCAACGAAGAGGGTGAAGATCACGAGGAGCTGCACGAGCCGTTCGTTCGGGTTCAGTTCGCTCCATGGAATGCGCTTGGGCTGATACCGCAACATCTGCCCGCTGGTCTCGGTGGTGTCGGTCGGTGCCGTGCGCGGTTCGTCCATTTTGCCACCCCTTCGCGCTCTCGTGTAGCCTCCGCTACAACCACAATTGTGTACGTGTAATTATGGCACACGCGGTACCTCGCGTAAAGAGTACACGGCACGAATCGCGGCGAGCATCGCCCAGATTGCGCCGAGATGCACACCCATACTGAGCACATGCACATTCTCGAACAGATTATGCACCGCGACAGCCACGACCACACCGACGGCACCGATGGCAAGGGCGCGGGCGAGGCCGTCACCGGCAGCACGAGCACGGTTACTCGCCTGCCAGCCTGTCACGAGCAGCCCGCCGATCAGCGTCAGGTACGCGAGCAGGCCGAACAGCCCCGTCTCCGCCGCAATGTGGATGTAGTAATTGTGCGCATGAACCTGCGAGACGAGAAACGGCGCGGTGTAGTAGCCGCCGTCGTAGCGCACGCCGTAGTTGCCGAGGCCGACGCCCGTAAGGGGGTAGTCGCGGATCATCTTCAGCCCGCCGAACCAGTACGCCGTCCGCTCCTTGACCGCGAAGTTGTTGTCGGTGATCGGCGTTTCGCCGTAGTCCGTCACCACGAGATCGGAGGCGAAACTCTCGATGCGCCCCTGAAATGCGTCCGGCAGGACCGCCGCCCCGCCGAGCGCGAGGAAGAGTGCTGCGGCGACGAACACCGCCGCCATCGCCGTCGCCGCCCGTCGCCCGGAGAGCACGGTCATCGCGGCGAGGGCAGCGACCGTGCCGAGCCATGCCCCCCGCGAGAACGACAGCAGGATCGCCGCCCCCACCGTGAGGGCCACGAGTGCGACGGCGACCGCCGCGAGTATCCGCCCCGCAACCGCTCGCCCCGCCCGTCGCTCGGTCGCCAGCGGCCCGTGCTGCGTTGCCCGCCACCGGCCCCACACGGCGGGGATTCGCACCGCCGTCCATGCCGCCAGCGTGAGCGCGAGCGGGAAGGTCTGCTCCAGATAGGCGGCGTAGGAGTTCGGGCGACCGAAGGTGCCGAAGGCCCGCGACAAGCCCGCCGCCACCGCGAACGACGGGTTGCCGAGGCCGAGCTGGCTCTGCACCGTGCCAATCCACGCCTCGCCCGCCGCCCCCGCGAAGCAGCACGCCACGAGGCCCACCCAGTCGCGCCGCGTGCGCAGCGTGTCGCGGGCAATCGCGTAGATCGCCAGTGTCACGCCCCAGCGGTAGCCGTCCGCGAGCGTGAGCGACACCTCGGTCGCCACGCGGGCCGACGCGAGAATCGCCGCATAGAAAAGCGCGAACCGCCAGAAGGTGCCGTCGCGCAGCAACCCGTCGGCCCCTTCCCGCCGCGCCAGCTTGCCCAACAGCCACGCGAGCAGGAGCAGCGCGAACGCGATCTGCGTCGGCGTGATGCCGCCCGCTTTGACGAGGTCCTGCAGCGGCACCGTCAGCACCGCGAGGTACAGCCCGACCTTCGGACGTGCGAACACCGCGAGCAGCACCGCCCCGCCCACGATGCCCCCGATCACCGCGAGCGGCCCGAACGGCCCCCCGAACGCCAGCACCGCCAGCGTCGCCACCGACAGCCCGACCGCGAGGGCCGTGAGCGCACCCGGTCGCTCGTGCCACCGCAGGAGGGGAACAGCAGTCGCGGTATCGGCTATCGTGCGGCGGGGGACGGACAGCGTTGCCATGCCGAGAACGACTCCTGTGCGGGTATATCCGGTGGAGGGTGGTGTTCTTATCGCGCCGCGAGGCCGAGCACGCGCTCGAAGTAGGGGATGGTGCGGCGCAACCCCTCGTCGAGCGGGATGTGCGGCTCCCACCCGATCAGCGTGCGGGCCTTCGTGATGTCCGGGCAGCGGCGGGCCGGATCGTCGCCCACCGCCGTCGGTCGCTCCACCAGCGGCACGTCCCGGTCGGTGATGCGCAGGATCGTCTCCGCAAGGTTACGGATCGTGCGCTCGTCCGGGTTGCCAAGGTTCACCACCTCGCCCCGCGCCCGCTCGCTGTCCATCAGGGCGATCAGCCCCGCCGTGAGGTCGTCCACATAGCAGAAGCTGCGCGTGCGCGAGCCGCCGTCGTAGAGCGTGAGCGGCTCGCCCCGGAGGGCTTGCGACAAGAGATTCGGGATCACCCGCCCGTCGCGCACATCCATGCGCGGCCCGTAGACATTGAACAGCCGTGCCACCCGCACGTCCAGCCCGTGCGTGCGCCAGTACTCGATGGTCAGGCTCTCCGCGAACCGCTTGCTCTCGTCGTAGCACGAGCGCGGCCCGACCGGGTTGACGTTGCCCCGGTACGTCTCGCGCTGCGGGTGCTCCACGGGATCGCCGTACGCCTCCGAGGTGCTGGTGAGCAGGAACCGCGCCCCGTCGCGCCGCGCCCGCTCGAGGAGGTGGTACGTGCCGAGGGCATTGGTCATGTGCGTCTCGATGGGGTGGCCCCGGTAGCCCTCCGGGCTGGCGGGCGAGGCGAGGTGGTATATCTGGTCGAGCCGCCCTGTCTCCGGCAGCGGCTCGGTAATGTCGTGGCGCACGAAGGCGAAGCCGGGGGTATCCGCGAGGTGCGCGAGGTTGTCGGCACTCCCCGTAATCAGGTTATCCCAGACGAGCACCTCATCGCCGCGTGCGAGCAGCGCGTCTACCAGATGGGAACCGAGAAACCCCGCCCCGCCCGTCACCAGAATACGCACACTTGCCCCCTTCGGGGAGTAACAATCAACCGTTCCCCACCCGTTGCCGCCCACGAACGTGTCGCCATGATACCAGAAACCGTCCCGTCGCTACGGTACCCTGCCCGGTCGCGCCGCTTCACGCGCATCTCGGACGCGAGGAACGCGCTACCGCCGCATAGGGAGGGGACCACGCCTCACAAGCGGGCAGGGAGGAATCCCTACTCGCCCACCGCACGAGCGGTGCGGCCCTGCTGTGTCGCCTGCATCCGCCGCCGCACGACGAACGCGACCACCGCAAGCACCACCGCAGCGATGCCGAGATACTCGAAGGGCTTAATGTAGCCCTCGATCTGCCCCCAGTTGTCGCCCGCGAACCAACCGAGGCCGATGAGGAACCCGTTCCACAAGCCGCTGCCGAGGGCGGAATAGAAGATGAACGGCGCGAGGGCCATCCGCGTGAAGCCCGCCGGGATCGAGATCAGGCTGCGACCGAGGGGGATCAGGCGGAACAGGAAGACCGCCTTGCCGCCGTGGGCGTCGAAGAACCCCTTGGCGCGGGTCACATCCTCCCCATCCATGCCCATCCACTTGCCGTACCTGCCGAGGAAGCGACGCAACCGTGCCTCGCCGTACCAGAAACCGAGGGCGTAGAGGACCATCGAGCCGAACACCGAGCCGAGCGTGGCGACGAGGATGGCGAGGGGGAGATTGAGCTTGCCTTGTCCGCACAGGAAACCCACGAGCGGCAGGATCACCTCGCTCGGCACAGGCGGGAAGATGTTTTCCAGTGCCACGAGGAAGCCGATGCCGAAATAGTTGAATCGCTCGATGGCGTCGAGCGCGAACTGCGTCAACCGACCAAGAATCCCCGATTCCGCCGCCAACACCGGCCCGAACCCGCCCACGAACGCTGCCATCGCTCTAATCTCCTTACTTCCCTCGGATGTGTCCCGCCGCGACACCACGGCATCGCGCTGTTTTTTTATCCTACCATACACAAATCGGTGATTCCATGCACATCACCGCCGGACAGCCACCGCAAGCATCCGGTCGGCCCCGTCGTGCAGGGGCGCGAGGTCGGTGTCGCTGTAGATATCCTCAAGGGCGAACCCGGCGGCGTCGAGCAGCAGGTCCAACTCGTACCGCCCGATGAGCCGCATCGTGAAGGGTACCACCACGCGCCGGAGCGTGCCGTCCGGGGCGACGCGGTCGTAGAACCATGTCGCCCCCACGGTCTGCGTCGCGGCGTGGTAGAGGGCGGTGACGAAGCGATCCACACGCCCGCCCGCCGGGTCGTCGAAGGTCGCCTCGTGCGTGAGCGTGCCGTAGTAGCGCGAGAGCAGATCGGGCTGGGGGTGGATGAGGTCGAGCACGAGCCGCCCGCCCGGTCGCAGGGCCGCCGCGACCGCCCGCAGGGCCGCGAGTTGCGCGGCGCGGTCGGGCATGTGCAGGAAGGTGTTCTGGGCGCAGTACGCGAGGGCGAAACGCGGCGTCTGCGGGCGGGCGGCGAGGGCGGCAAGGGTGCGGAAATCGTCCTGCACGAGGGCCACACGGCCCGACACGCCCGCTGCCGCCGCCGCCGCCGCCGCCGCCGCCAGCATCCCTGCGGAACGGTCCACCCCCGAAACGTGCAGCCCTGCCGCCGCGAGCGGCACGAGCAGCCGCCCCGCCCCGCAGCCGAGATCGAGTGCCGGCCCGACGCCGTCCGAGACCGCGAGCAGAAAGGCGACATCCGCGTCGTCCGCGTCGGCGACGCCGAACTCCGCCGCGTAGAGGGAAGCAATTTCGTCGTAGTCGGGATCGTGCCACTCGTCCATCTATGCAGCATACGGGAAGGGAGGGGGGATGACAACGCCGCGACGTATCGGTCGTAGGGCTTATGCGTTCTCCTGCCGGAGGTCGTTGCGGGAGAGATGCACCTAACCCCCCAGCCCCCTTCCCTATAGGGAAGGGGGTGACGCACGGCGAGATCGCGGCGTAGGGGGAAGACTGAGGCTCTGTCTCTCTCGCTCCCCCTTCCCTATGGGGAAGGCGGGTGCGGGTGCGGGTGCCCTCTGGGCGGCATGGGCGGCATGGGCAGGTGGGGGGTTAGGTGCATTTTGCGAGAACGCATACGCCCTGTATCGGTCGCACGAACGCATTTATCACACAAGGCTGCAATCCGATGCGGGAGAGCATTGCACGGGCCACGAATGTTACACTAGTCACAGTGATAAGAGTAATAATTGACAAGCGGTGGTCCCATTCTGCATACTGCCCGTGGGGTTCGTGGTCGCTGCCGTCGCGTGGAGGGGAATTCGATGCACAACGGTTTCGGCGAGAACGCACATTCGCACAGTCTTGCCCTCGCCGCGCCCCTCGCCGCCGAGTGCGCTCGCCGCGTCGGGGAGGAGTTACCCCGCCTCGTGCGGCTCCTGCGGCAGCGGGTTGACGCGGTGCCGCCCCCCGGTGGCCTGACCACGGGCCAATACTTCGTGCTCGCCCTCGTGCGCGACGGCGTGACCTCGCCGGGGGGGTTGGCGGCGCACTTCGCCGTCTCCTCGCCCACGATCACCGGACTGACCGCTCGCCTCGCCGCGAAAGGGCTGATCGGTCGCGCACTTAACGACCACGACCGCCGCACCGTGCAACTCTCCGTGACGGAGCACGGGGCGGTGGCCCTTACCCGGATGGAGGCGCACATGACGGCGTGCATCGCGGGCCTCGTCGCGGGCCTCACCGAGACGCAGCAACGCGAAATTATCGCCGCGATGGATAGCGTGCATGTGCTGCTCCGCGTCGAGGACGAGGACGAGGACGCGACAGGGCTTCACACCTCGCTCAACGGCGCGAGCGGCACGAAGATCGCCGCGCCGAGGTAGACCGGCACCCCAAGCCCACCGATGCAGAGCAACGCGACGAACAACCCGCGTATCATCCACACGTCCCACCCCACGTATGCCGCCGCCCCCGCACAGACGCCGAGCAGGAGCCGCCCCCGCCGCGCCCGGTAGAGCCGGGGTGGTTCGCCCCCGTATTCGCCCTCATCTTCGCTCGGTAACGGTACCGACTCGTGCATCGTGCGCACCTCACGCGGCGAGAACAGCGGGAAGCAGAGACCCGATCCGGTATTCTGTGGCGCGGTGCTCTCAGCCCATGCCACATAAGGGACACCGGGTACTGCCCGCGCCGCTGCTCCAGAGTACGCAGTTACCCACATGTTGGATGCGTCGCCTCGTCTTGCCGCGTCGCGTGCGTCCGGGCTATGCTAACCCCCCATCGTTCCCCGTCGTTCCTCGTCGTTCCCCGCGAAAGGACGTGCCGATGCCTCTGCCCCTTGATGCTCGCGTGTTCCCGCTGCGACAGGAGTTGTGCGCGATCCCCGGCCCGTCGGGGCAGGAGGAGGCGGTGCGCGACCTTCGCGCCCTCCCCCCGCGTCGCGGTTGTTGAAGTCGGGCACCGCACCCCATCGTGCAGGGCGCGAGCATTGCGCCCACCTAACAGCGGGTTTTGCAGTCGTCCTCCCTACCGACCCCCGGCGGGGAGACGGGCGCGAACAGGTGTGGGTGGGGTGGTGGCCCTTCCGACTCGTGCGGCGGCTCATCACGGTGTATCTGTGCCGCGTGGTGCTGCAACCGTGGCTGCGCGGCGTGGTCGTGACCGGGCGCGAGATCATTCCTCCCGGCCCCGTTATCTTCGCGGCGACCCACACGAGCATGGCGGACACGCCGCTGTTGCTGTGGGCATTAGAGGGGCAACGGCAGGGGCAACGGCAACGAGCGGATCGCGTTGTCGTCACGGCGGCGCGGGATTTCTTCTTCCGCCGCTCCCGCCCGTTGCTCGGCCCCCTCGTCGGGATCGCGTTCGCGGCGGTGCCGTTCGACCGTACAGGCTTCGCCCGCCGCTCGCTCACCGCCGCCCGTGCGTGGCTCGATGGCGGCTTCTCGCTCGTCATCTATCCGCACGGCACGATCCCCGCGAGCGCGACCGAAGCGGCACGGTTGCACCGGGGCGTCGCCGCACTCGCCCGGATGTCGGGCCGTCCCGTGGTGCCGGTGCGCCTTGTGGGAGCGACGACCCTCTTGCCCCCCGGTGTGCATTGGCCTCGCCCCGCGACCGTGGCGATCACGTTTCTCCCGCCCCTCACACCCGCTCAAGGGGAGTCCACGAGCGGGTTTACCACCCGTCTCGCCGCTATGTTCCCCTGACGTAGCTACGTAGAATAAAATCAACGCATGTTCACAGAATGCTCACCATCAACCCCTTGCCAGCACCATGTAAACCTTTATACTCGGAGTGTCCCTCGTTTGTGCCATCAATATTTGGCAACGCCCTTTAGGCATTGCTGACGGCGGAGAAGGATACCTGTATGCACGAGCCTTCTGAATTTCGTCTCGAATCTTTGACCAAATTGTCCTGCGGTACGTGCATAAACTGGGAGGCGACCGTGCTCCGTGCGCTTCCCGATGGGGAGACGCTAGGCCATTGTTCCCGCTTCGGCGAAGCGCGGCGCGGGAGCACGCGACCGCGCTGCAAGATTTGTTGGGAACCCGTACTCGCCCTCGCCCCCGCCCCCATCCGCGAGTGACGCGGAGAAGCGTGGGGACGTTCACCCCTTGCCACGTCCCCCCGGCCCCTGTACGATGCACCGAGGTACGAGGTTGATCGGGGGAACGATGGCAGCGGAATTGTGGGCGGTGGCGACGGCGGCACAAGTGGAGGCGGCAATCGCGCAGGGGCGGCGGGACGCGGCGGCGCGAGAGGCACTTGATGGGGAGTTCGCCGCCACTTACGCGAGTTTCAGCGGTAGTGCCGTTGCCGGGTACTGGAACAACTACCTCACATGGACGCTCGTGCAGACCCTCGCCCTGCGCCGCTGGCCGGAGATGGGGTATGCCCTGCGCGACGCCGCCGTTCTCATCCTGCGCTTCCTCGACGAACCCGACGAGGAGGTAGCACGCACGGGGCCGTTTGCCTTTCTACGGGGTCGCCCGCGTCCGGTCGGGGCGCGTGTACCGGAGGCGCGTACGGTCGTGCATCTGCTCGCCACGCTCGGCGGCGCGGCGGCGGAGGCCCGTGCTGCGGTCCTCAGCCCCGGTGCGGACCCCACCTATACCGAAGAGGGCGTGCTGTACTTCTCGGATACCGAGCGCGACCGGGTACTCGCCGCCCTGCCTGCCCTGCGTTCGCTCCTCATCGAATCGCCCCTCGCGTCGCGCTTCCACTTCTGGGTCGTGCGACAACCGGGCATTTCCCGCGCCATACGCGACGCGCTCACGACCCCCACGCGCTTCCTTGCGGATGTCGAGGCGGTTTTCGGCTACGCCCGCGACGCGAACGCGCAGGTCTTCGTGCTGTGGGCGCCGTGAGCAGGCGAACAACGAACGACAACGACGAGCATAGACGCGCACAACCACCCTGCCGCGTATCCGCCGCATCTACATGCGGCCCTCGTCCCTCGCCTCTCGTCTCTCCACGGGGAGCATCACGGTGAAGGTGCTGCCGCTATGAGGCGTGCTTTCCGCCGTGAGGGTGCCGCCCATTATCTCCATCAGACGGCGGGAAAGCGCGAGACCTAGCCCCGTTCCCGCCTGCTTGCGGGCGTAGCCGGTCTCGACGCGGCGGAACGGCTCGAAGACGAGCGTGAGATTCTCCGGCGCGATGCCGATGCCGGTGTCGCGCACCGCGATACCGACGCGGTCGTCGTGCGACCACACCCGTACCGTGATCGCGCCCCCAGCCGGGGTGAACTTGTGCGCGTTGGTGAGCAGATTGAGGATCACCTGCCGCAACCGCACGCTGTCCCCGCGCACGAGCGGCAGATCGGGCGGCACGTCGGCCCGCAGGGTCTGCCGCTTGGCGAGCACGAGCGGCGTCAGCACCCGCTGGCACGCGACGATTAGCGGCGCGAGGGCGATAGCTTCGGGAAGCACCGTCATCTGCCCCGCGCTGGCACGGGCCATGTCGAGCAGATCGTTCACCTGCCCAAGCAGCAGCCGCCCGCTCCCCACGATGTCGTTCGCCGCCTCGTGAATCTCGTCGGCGTCGCGCAAGTGACCGTCGGCGATCATCGCCCCGAAACCGAGGATCGCGTTGAGCGGCGTGCGCAATTCGTGCGAGAGCGAGGCGAGAAAATCGTCCTTGTGGCGGCTCGCCTCTTCGAGCGCACGCACCTGTGCCTCCACCTGCCGCAGCAGCCGGTCCTTCGTGATCGCCAATCCCGCCTGCTCCGCGACGAGGCGCAGCGTGTCGAGCGATTGCGCGTTGAGGGGCGGGATATCGTCGCGTGCGGCGGCGTTCAGCGTCCCTACCAACGTACCGTCCGCACGGATCGGCACGAACGCGCAGGTATGATAGCCGCAATCGAGGGCGGCCTGCACGAGGGGGTACTCGCGGACGCTGATGTACATGTCGTGGACGACCGGCACGAAGCGGTGCGTGCCGTTGTCGCTCGCGTCCCGCATCAGCAACTCGGTGAACGCCACGATGTACGGGGCGAGCGGCGCATCCTCCTCCGGTGTCATGGTGGCGAAGGCGGCAATCTCCGCCTTTCCCTGCGCGAAACTGACCACGGTGGACGAGTTCGACCACTCCGCTGTGCGGTCCGCCAGTGCTTGCAGGATCGCGGGGCCGTCGGCGGCGGAGTTGCACGCCTGTGCGACCGCCGCGATGTACTCCTGATCCCGCGCCCGCCGCGTACCGTCCGCGATCTCCGCCTTCAGCCGCGCTTCGAGTTGCTTCAGCGGCGTGATGTCGCGGATTACCGCCAGCGTACCGACGATCCGCCCCCCCTCGCGGCACGGCGAGATCGAGATGAGCACGTCGAGCCAGTGGCCGTCCCGGTGCCGGTGCCGGTTTTCCATGCCAACGAAGCTCTCCCCCGCGAGGACGCGGCGGTATGTCCCCGCGTACCGCACATCCGCATCGAACGGCACGACGGGCGGGTGCTGCCCGACGATTTCCTCCGGCACGAAGCCGAGTAACCGCTGCGCACCGGCATTCCACCTGACCACGGTGCCTTTCCGGTCGAGCGTGATGATCGCATCCGCGAGGTCTTCGAGGATGCGGTCGCTGTTGGCGCGTGCCTGCGTCGCCTCCGCATACAACCGGGCGTTCGCCACCGCCTGCGCGGCGAGCGGCGCGAACCCCTCCACGATGCGCAGATCACGCGAGGAAAACGCACCCACGCCGCGCCGCGAGCAGGTCAACGCCCCTACCGGTTCGCCCGCGACGAGCATCGGCACCATGATGTAGCTTCGTATTTCCATAGTTGACGGGAGTGCATCCGGGCCGGAGCGCAGCACGCGGGGATCGTCGTGCAAATCCGGCACGCGCACCGATTGGCGGTGGCGATAGACCCACCCCACCAGACTGCCATCAATCGGGCGCGGTCGCGTGGTCGGGTATCGCTCCATATCAGTGCTGCTGCCGACATCGCGCAGTGCCACCCGCACGAGGGCATCCGGCTCGATGTCGTCCAGATAGACCGACGCCGTGAGCGACGGCACGAGCGCGATCATCCCGTCGAGCACCGCGTCGAAGGTGGCGGCGAGGTCGAGCGAGCGATTGACGCGCAGCACCGTCTCGCCGAGCGTGGCGAGTTCCTGACGCCGCTCGGCACTCCCCCAGACGGTGCTGAGGAGGGCCGTCACCTCCGTGAGCGGCGCGTCATCGCCCGCGAGCATCGAGGGCGCGACATTCACGGCCTGCACCACACCGCGCAGTTCGTTGCCCACGCGCACCGGAAGCGACGTGAGGCTATGGGCCTCCGGCTGGTGGTGCGCCCGCATCGCTGCGGCTATCGGCGGCGACGAGCGATAGGCGGTGCTGGTGATCGGTCGCCCCTCGCGCAGGCATTGCGCACCGAGGCTGTCGCCGCCTTCGGGATATACGCGGGCTTCTTCCACCGCAAGCACCGCCGACTCGGTAGCGTGCGTCATCACGAGCGTACGACCCACCGGGTCGCGGGCGTAGTAATTCGCCCGCGCCGCGCCGAGCACCTCCCGCGTCACCGCGAGGGCTTCGGCGATAGGGTCTGCGGCGTCCACCGCACGAAGGAACCGCCGCGTAAGGGCGAACGCGAGCGCGGATTGTGCATCGCGTTCGCCCTCATGCGCGGTCATGCGGCTTGTGCTCTCTCTCTGTCGAATCCATCCGTGCGGCGGGCATCAAGTTCGCGCACATCGTCGCCCTCGCGCTGTGGACACGAGCGCAGCGACGGCATATACAATGCTACAGTGTTTCCGCGTAATTGCATAGTGCCGCAATGCAGCCGCTGACGGCGTAGCGCGTTCTCAGGAGCATTGGCGGCGGGGGATGGGGGCGGGGTAGTATCCGTGATGGGGCAATGCTCCCGGCCCGCGCCGGAGTGGCGGGAGGCGGGTGTCCTCTGAGCGGCATGGGCGGCAGGGGGGGGGGTGCATTTCCGCTTCGGCGTACTCTCACGACAATAAACAAGTCGTGACGAAGACTACCCCACCGATCTCTGTGAAATTGCCCTGTGTATTGTCCTCGAGATGCGCCTGCCCCCCTCCCTATAGGCATAGGCAGGGGGGCAGGCGCATAGGGCGCGTCACGCATTCGGCGACAATGAAGATGCGGCGCAGAATTGTTACTCGCGCTCCGCGTCCCGCCGTTCGGCACCCGCCGCGTAGGCCCGGTCGAGCACGCTCATGATGTGCGCGACCTCCATGTCGCTCCCCTGCGCCGCGAGGTTGCCCTTCAGTTGGATCATGCAGCCGGGGTTCGCGGAGACCACCATATCGGCGTCGGTGGCGCGGGCATTCTCCGCCTTGCGTGCGCCGAGGCGGTTCGCCATCTCCGGCTGCACGATATTATAGATGCCCGCCGAGCCGCAGCAGAGGCTACTTTCCTTCATCTCCACCAGTTTCAGCCCCGGCACCGAGCGGAGCAGCGTGCGCGGCTGCTTCGAGATGCGCTGCGCGTGGCAGAGGTGGCACGGCTCCTGATACGTCACCGTAACCGGCACTTCGCCCATGTCCGCCGTGTTGATCGGGTGCTTGGCGAGCCATTCGGTCGCGTCGTTCACCTTCGCCACGAAGGCTTTGGCGCGGTCGCCGTAGTCGGGGTCGTGTTCCATCAGGTGCAGGTAGTCCTTCAGTTGCGCCCCGCACCCGGCGGCGTTGACGATCAGAGCCTCGGCCCCGCTCGCCTCGAAGGCGTCAATATTCACGCGGGCGAGCGCACGCGCCCCGTCGAGGTCACCGGCGTGGGCGTGCAAGGCACCACAGCACCCCTGCCCCTTGTGCGCGATCACGTCGTTGCCGTTGGCGGCGAGTACCCGCGCCGTGGCCCGCGACACATCCGCGAAGGCCGTGCTCTGTATGCACCCGGCGAAGATGCCCACGGTGTGATCGGCGGGACCGTTCGTGGCCGACAGCGTGTTGCCACGCGGGATGAAGAACTTGCTGTTGACGCGAGGCAGGAGCGATTCCGCCTCGTTCAGCTTCATCAGCTTGAGGATGCCGCTCGTGCGGGCGAGCCACTGGATGCCCGACCGCTGGTAGACGCGCATCGCCCACGAGAAGGCGCGGAACGACCCCATGTGCGGGAACAGGCCGTTGAAGACCACCGTGCGCAGGGCGCGGCTCGCGGCGTCCTTCGCATCCTCGCGCCCCCGCTCCACCGCGCCGCCTATCGTCGCCTGCGTCGCCTGCGTTGCCCGCGTTACCCGCGCCGGAAGGCCGCTCGCGGTACCCTGCGTGTCCCCATCCTGCGGATCGTGCGAGGCCAGCACGGGTTGGAGCGCGGCGGGGCCGACACCGTCTTGCGGGGCGTAGCCTTGCTCGTCCACCACTTGCTGAATCTGGTCACGGGCCGCCTCGACGAGCCGCCCGTACTGCACCCCGGAAGGGCAGACCGCCTCACAGGCGCGGCAGTTGAGGCACTGGTTCATCTGCCCGGTGAAGGTCTCGTCGCGTATGTCGAGCTGGCCTTCGCTCACCATCTTGATGAGGTAGATGCGCCCACGCGGGCTGCTCGCCTCGTTGCCCGTCTCCACGTAGGTGGGGCAGGCACTGAGGCAGAGGCCGCAGTGGACGCAGGCGTTGATGATGCTCTCTTCGGGGGCGTCGTGGTCGGAAAAGCCGCGCAGCAGGTGTTCGAGCGGTTGGTGCGTCTCGTGAACGGGCGCGAGGGCCATATCGGCGTTCCTTTCGGTGGAGCAATCGTGCCAACTGTGGACGTATTGTACCGCATTCGACGGGGCGTGCAGGAGCGGGTAACGGGTCGCTTGACATGAACATTTGTTCTGCTACGATCCAGAAGGCGGGAGGCATTCCCGCACCACCGGAAGGGAGGAAAGGCGATGACCACGCGAGCGGAATCCATCAGCACCGTGCTGTCGTTCGAGGAGCAACCGTTGCCCGGAGGTGAAAGCGAGGGCGGGCCGAAGATCACGGTCGGTCATATGACCGTGCGATACACGGGCGACCTCGCCGGCGAGAGTCGGGCCGAGGTGTTGCTGTTTGGTCACGCGGAGGGGAACGGCGTTCTCGTGGGGTTGGAACACATCACCGGATCGCTCGGCGGGCGCACGGGAAGTTTCGTGCTCGAATGCCGCAGCACGTTCGATGCGACGGGCGCGACACCCTCGATGAACACCTACAAAGTAGTGCCGGGTTCGGGTACGGGCGAACTGCGCGGGCTGCGCGGCGAGGGCGTGGTTCCTACCGAGGGGCAGGGGCCGCTACGCATCACGCTCGATTACAACTTCGCGTGAGCAGCGAATGTCCCGACGAAGTGGGAGGAACCACACGAATGAATACGCATGTGGAGATCGCATTCGAGATCGCGGGGTGGGATCAGACCGAGTACGACGCGCCCGAAGGAGGGCCGAAACTCTCCCGCGCCACGGTGCGCAAGACGTTTTCCGGCCCGCTCGTCGGGGAAAGCACGGCGGAATTGCTCATGTTCCAGGGCGAGGATGGAACCGGGATGGCGTATGTCGCCATTGAGCGCGTCACGGGCAGCATCGGCGGGCGGGCGGGCAGTTTCGTCGTCCAGCATGGAGCCGTCGGCGGCGGGAACGACGCCGCGCCTCGTTCGCTCGGTGCCGTAGTGCCGGGTTCCGGCACGGACGCATTGCGCGGTCTGCGCGGCACGGTTGCCTTCCGGCACGACGAGCGCGGGGCAGTCTTCACGCTCGACTACGACTTCGCGTAGCACCAACGACGCACGGCGGTCGGGGCGACAACGATGCGGGGCGGTTCGTGAACCGCCCCGCATCGTCGCGTTCGCATCTGCCGTACCGCCCCGCGCTGGCACCGCTCTTGCCGGCCGGTCGCAACGGCTTCCAGATGTGCGCAGGAAGGACACCCCCGCGATGCCCGACGAGTTCAAACCCGGCGACAAGGTGGAGTGGCACGGCCCCGGTGTCGTGCGCGGCGAGGTGGTGCGCAAACTGACGGAGCGCACCGAGACCGGCGAACACACCGTGGCGGCGTCGCCGGACAACCCGGAATACCTCGTGCGCAGCGACGCGAGCGGCAAGGAAGCGGCGCACAAGCCGGGAGCGTTGCGCCGCGTGCGCAGCTAGAAAGCGACACGACCGATGGCAGGAAGCGAGCACGACGCGGCGGAGACGGTGCGCGAGTTCCACGACGCGGTGAATATGACGCCCGCCGCGCTGGAGAAATGGCTCGACACCGACGAGAGCCGCGAGGTCGGACAGAAAACGCACGAGGGCGACGAGTCCGTGGGCCACGAGATGGGGCGGCAGATCGTTGCCCTGCTGCATAAGAAGCGCGGCGACGGCTACACCGACGACGACACCGCACACATGCGCAAGGTGGTCGGGTACGTGCATCGCCACCTCGCGCAGCGGCCCGACGGCGAAATCGCGCATACCCGTTGGCGGTACTCCCTGATGAATTGGGGCCACGACCCCACGAAGGATCACGCGACACCGCAGTAAATTAAAGCAGTTTGCACGATGATTGGCGGGGTAGTGTTCACGTAGCGCGGGCTTATGAACCCTCACGACTGAATCGGGTACTGGTGGGATGGGCTGATGAAGCTTCACAACTGAATTCGGTAATGCGTCGGCGTGTCCCGGTGGCAGTAGGCGAACGCTGCAAACAGGCGAGAGACCGAAGCCTCGCAGTACCGATTACCGAAATCAGTCGTGCGGTTCCATCAGCCCGTCATCCCCGGGCGACGGGCTGAGAGCACTATCCCACCCCGAAAACGCGCACTACCCGATCTAAGTTGTTAACCTTCATTAGCCCGTGCCAGTAGAAGGGCAGTGAGATATCTATTCCCTGCCTTCACAGGGATCGTGTAAGGCGAGAACCGGCAATCCGTCGTCGTAAGCGACGCTACAGAAGTTTGTTCCGATTCGCCGCCCTATAATGTCTTGCAGTGGTTCCACCCCAGAGATTTTTTACTTATACAACCAAAAAAGGAGGCGAAACTTTCTCTATACTAGACGCACGCATTAATTTGCTCTATAATGTTTAGAACGCCTTTCGCTATCATATGGCATGGTGCGAAGGGCGGGGAACGGCGGGGAACGGCGCGATGGACGTAGAGATTTTGCAAGACCCGCTCCGCCTCGCGGCCCTACGCCGTCTCGCGCTGCTCGAAACTCCCGCCGATGCGGCCTTCAACCGCCTCACTCGCCTCACCTGCGCCATGCTTCGCGTCCCTATCGCCCTCGTGACCCTCGTGGCGGGGGATTACCAGTTCTTCAAGAGCGCGAAGGGATTGCCCGAACCGTGGCAATCGCGGCGCGGCACGCCCCTGTCCCACTCCTTCTGCCAGTACACCGTTGCGGGAAACGCCCCTCTCGTGATCGAGGACGCACGCGCCCATCCCCTCGTATCCGACAACGCCGCGATTTACGACCTAAGTAGGTCCGCAACTGATTCTGGACGGGATAGCGGCAGGTGAAAGCCCGCCGCATCGGGAAAAACCCGCAGGCGAAAGCCCGCCGATTCCGTCCAAATCTCGCTGCCGACCTACTTAGGCGTGATCGCTTATGCGGGCATCCCGCTCAATAGCCCCGATGGGTACGTGGTCGGTTCCCTCTGCGCCATTGACACCGCCCCGCGCTCGTGGATGGAAGCCGAGGTCGCCCTGCTCATTGACCTCGCGGGACTCGTGATGCGGGAAATCGCCTTTCACGCGCTCGCGCAACGCACCGACACGCTGGCCCGTCAGGCCACCCACGACGTACTCACCGATCTCCCGAACCGCGCTATGTTCGCCGAACAGCTCGCAGCGGTACTCGCCCATGCCCCGGTGCGGGGTACCGTGGCGGTGCTCTTCCTCGACATAGACGGGTTCAAGGAGATCAACGACCGCCACGGTCACGCCGCCGGCGACCAGATACTCGTGAGCGTGTCGAACCGGCTCAGCCGAGGAGTGCGACCGAGCGACCTCGTTTCGCGCCACAGCGGGGACGAGTTCACCGTGCTGCTCACCTCGCTCTGGGACGCCGTCGAGGTCGAGGGCATCGTCAGGCGGCTGCTCCGCGATCTGCACGCGCCGTACGACCTGTACGGGCAATCGGTCGCGCTCACGGTGAGCATCGGCGTTGCACGGAACACCACCGCGCACAACCTGCCCGCCGATCTCCTGCGCGACGCCGACGCGGCGATGTACCGGGCGAAGCAGCGGGGCAAGGCACAATATTCGCTACACGAGTTGCATGAGCCACACAAAATGCATGATATATCCGAACCACACGCGCCATCAGACGATGGCGGCGTTCAGTCATCGGGGGCGACCGACTCCACGGCGTAGATGCGGGCGCGGTTGAAGTTGTCGTGCCGCACGCGCACGCGGTCGCCCACGGCGAATGCGCCATACGTCGCGGCGTCCACCGGCACGATAAACGGCTCGGACGCCCCTGTATCGAGCGCGAAAACGCCGCGCCGCACGCCGACCGCGTTCAGCATGTGCGGGCGACAGTCGCGCACCGTACCCTGCGTCCATACCGAGCGAGCGAGCAGGGCGAGGATGCCATTCGCCACCAGCGCGAACCCGGCGACGATCAGCACGGCGGCGACCGCCACGATAGCGGGCGTCGGCGTGCGGAACCGGGTAATCACAAGGGCGACGCCCCCCGCGAGGCACACACTCCCCGCGATAAGGAGCAACCCACCGTGCAATCGTGTCCGTTCGCGGAACGGGGGCGAAGGACGCGAAGGGCGCGAAAAGCGCGAAGGGCGCGGGGTCATTTCCGGCGTCATGCGCAGGGTGGCTCCCGCAGCGTGTCCACGATGCCCACGACCCCCGGCAACGCTCCGACGTGGGCAACGAGTGTGGCGCGGCTTGCGGCATCGGCGGTGCCGTTGAGCGCGACGATGCCGCCGCGCACCCGCACCGATACTGCCGCATCCGTCGCCGCGATCAGTTCGCGCACCGCTGCGGTGATCTCGGCATCGTCGCGGCGCGTGGCAGCGATACCCACGTCCACCACCACGGGCGCACGCCCGACGAGCGCACGCAGCGTCTGGTACTGCCAGATGTTGCGCACCGTGCCGAAGAGGACGGCCCCGCTTGTTCCCGGCAGGAACGCGAGTTCGGCCCCCGCAAGGCGCGGATCGCCGAGCAGCGATGCCAGCATCTCCGTCTGCGCGGGCGCGAGTACTTCAATGGTCACGGTCGCGGTTGCGGTTGCGGTCTGCGCCACGGTTTTCTTCTCCATCCCCTACATCACCCATTCCCCATATCGTTATATCACGATACCGTTCCGCGCCCCTCTCCTATTGCACATCGCCAACGAGAGTTCTGGCAAAAATGCACCTAACCCCCCAACCCCCTTCCCCATAGGGAAGGGGGAGGGTACTGCCCGAACGCCTCGGTCTTCCCCATGCGCCGCGATTTTGCCGTGCGTCACCCCCTTCCCTATGGGGAAGGGGGCCGGGGGGTTAGGTGCATCTCGCCCCACAACGACCGCCGACAGGAAAATGCATGCGCCCTGCGGGGAAACATCGCGCCCTCGACAGCGATATACGGGTCGCATACGATAGCATCCTTGCGACGGCAGGAAGGGAAAACCGACACGGAGGAACATGCATGGCGACCACGACCACGACCGGCATCACCGAGGAATACATCGCGGCACACCCGAAATCGGCGGCGATGCACGCGCAGGCGCGGGGCGTGATCCCCGGCGGCATCGCGCACGATGTGCGCAACGTGCGCCCCTTCCCGCTGACGATGACCCACGCGAGCGGCGCGAAGAAGTGGGACGTGGACGGTCACGAGTACATAGACTACGTGGTCGGACACGGTGCGCTCATCCTTGGTCACGGACACCCGGCGGTGGTGGCGGCGGTACGCGAGCAGATGGAGCGCGGCACGCACCTCGGTGCGGGGACGCCGCACGAAGTCGCGTGGGCCGAACTCGTGCAGCGCATGGTGCCGAGTGCCGAACTCGTGAAATTCACGTCGAGCGGCACCGAAGCGACGATGATGGCCCTCCGCCTCGCCCGCTCCTACACGGGCAAGAGCAAGGTGCTGAAATTCGCGGGGCATTTCCACGGCTGGCACGACTACGCCGTGGCGGGGCAACAGCCGCCGTGGGATGTGCCGGTGAGTAGCGGCGTGCCGGAGGAGACGCTTTCGACGATGGTGATCGCCCCCGTGAACGACTTGGCGTTCACCGAGGCGCGGCTCGCGGAGGGCGACATCGCCGCCGTGATCCTCGAGGCGAGCGGCGCGTCGTGGGCTGCGATTCCCTTCCCGCCGGGGTTTTTGCAGAAGGTGCGCGAGATCACGACAAAGCACGGGGCGGTGATGATTATGGACGAGGTCATCACGGGCTTCCGCTACGCCCCCGGCGGGGTGCAGGCCGTGCAGGGCGTGATGCCCGACCTGACCACGATGGCGAAGATTCTCGCGGGCGGGTTGCCCGGTGGGGCCGTGGCGGGCAAGACCGACATCATGAACCTGCTCGCCTTCCGCGATGATCCCGAATGGAACCGCTACAAGAAGGTGGGCCACCCCGGAACCTACAACGCGAACCCGCTCTCCGCCGTGGCGGGCGTCACCGCCCTGACGATCCTCTCCGACCCCGCGCAGCAGGCGTACTGCGACCGGCTCGCGGCGCGGTTGCGGGCGGGCTTCAACCGCGTGCTGCTGCACGAGGAAGTCCCCGGCTTCGCCCACGGCGAATCGAGCACGTTCCATCTCGTGCTCGGCACGGCGTACCCCGGCGGCACCCCGGACGGCGACATGCAGGGGCCGCAGGGCGTGGACCCGATGACGCTCAAGAAGGGCGTCCCCGCGAATCTCGATGGGCCGCTCTACTTCGGTATGGTTGCGGGGGGCGTGGACTTGTTCCACGGCGGCGGGATGCTCTCCACCGCCCACACCGAGGCCGACGTTGACCGCACCATCGAGGTCTTCGACACATCCATCCGGCGCATGGTGGGCGAGGGCATCTTCGGCTAGGCAGCGGGCAGGACACCGGATGTCGGGGTCGAAAGCGGCGGGCCTCATCCCGCCGCTTCGTGCTTTCCCATACTCACGGGGGCGACGATGTGGGGGACGACGTGGGTGCTATCATGGGCATATGAAGACGCAGTACCGCGTGGAGGAGACCGCGATGGACGCAACGATCACAGACGAGAACCCACAGATTGCGCCGCAGGACGCGCCGCAGGTCGAGGCACAAGCCGCGCCGCACGACGACACGCACGCGCAACTTGAGGCGATCCGGCATGACCTACAGGAGCTGAAAACGGCGACGCACATGATCCTTGCTCGCCTGCCCGCGCCGCAACCATCCGACGCCGACGACGAGGCGAGCAGGAAGCGACGCGCCCTACGCGAACAGTATCTCCGCCCGTGGACACCGGACGAACTCGCGGCGCAGCACGAGGCGATGGCCCAGTTGAGTGCGATGATGGCGCAGCCGCTCTCGAACGGTATGACAAATGACGAGTTCGCCGCCCTCTATATGGAAATATGCGAAGCCGAGCGGGGGGCGTGATGTCCGCGCCGCACAACGCTTCGCTCGCGCTCGCGGTGGACGCGAACGTACTCATCGATGAACTACTGAGCGACCGGGGCTTGTCTTTCATCCATCACCCTGCCCTGTTCTTCATGTCGGCAGAGTACACCCTTGCGGAGGTGCGGGAGAAGGTGCCGAGGCCCGCGACCGCATCCCGCACGATCCCGACGACTGGCACACCGTTGCCCTCGCGCTCACGTTCGACATCGCGGTATGCACGAACGACAAGCGGCACTTCTTCGGCTGCGGTGTCGCGGTCTGGTCCGCAGACATTCTGCGCCGTCACATCGCGGCGGGGCGGGTGTGAACCCCGTCGCATCGGCGTGCGTCACCGGGGCAGGGCGGCGAGGTCGTCCAGTTGCTCCGTGATCCAGCGCACGATGTCGGCCTCCTCCACGGACCGCCGCATCGTCGCCGCCCGCCGGAGCCGCTCCGCTTCCGGCATCGTCAACGCCGCGTGCAGCGCGTCAGCGGTACCCGCAATATCGGTCGGGGCGATGGAGAGGGCGTGCGCCCCCAACTGCTCGTGTACCCCCGCCGTCTCGCTGAGGATCATCACGCCGCCGCGCTCGTTCAGGAGCGCACCCTCCTTCGCCACGAGGTTCATGCCGTCCGCCAGCGAGTTCACGAGCAGTACGTCGTAGAGGTCGAGCGCGGCAAGGGCGCGGTCGTAGCTCTCGCCGACGAGCAGGCGCACAGGTCGCCACGTCTCGCTGCCATGTTTCGTGTTGATGCGGCCCATCAGGGCGTAAATGTCGTCGAGATACCGCTGGTAGCGCGGCACCGAGAGGCGCGACGGCACGAGGAGCGCGAGGAAACGCACCCGCCCGCGCCACTCCGGGTAGCGGTCGAGAAATAGATCGAAGGCCCGAAAGCCGCGCAACACGTTCTTGCTCGGCTCGGCGCGGTCTATGCGCAGCACGGTGCGCTCCCCCAGAAACTCGCGCAGTACCTCGCGGTAGTGCGTCACGCCCGCCCCCGCCGCCGCCTCCCGCACGGCGGATACGTCCACCGAGATGGGATAGACGCGCACACGGATGACGCGGCCCCCGTGGTGTAGCTCCATGCGCGTGCGGTCGCTCTCCGCGTCGGGGAGGGCGAGGGCGCACGTCTCGATGAAGTTGCGTGCGTCGCTGTGGGTCTGGAAGCCGACGATGTCGTTCGCCAGCAGTCCCGCGCAGATTTCGCGCCGCATCCGCCCCGGCAACAGGCTCCAGTAGCCGGCACTCGGCCACGGGATGTGTACGAACTGTTGCAGGGTCGCCCCCGGTAGCCGCTCCCGCACGAGGGCGGCGACGAGGTAGAGGTGATAATCCTGCAACAGCACGAGGGGGCGGTCGCTGCCCGCGACGGCGGCGGCGCGGACGATGGTATTGGCGAAGGCATCGTTCAACTCGTGATAGCCCACGTCCCACGCCCGCCAGAGGGCATCGTCTATGTCCGGTTCGTTCGCGGCGTCCCAGAGGTAGTGTTGCAGGAACCACAGCAGTTCGTTGCTCACCGTGTTGTACGCGAGGTCGTACGTCTCCGGCGGCACGGTGACGAAATGCATCCGCAGGCGCGGTGCGTCCCCCTCCTCGACGACGACGGGATCGCCGCCCGCTTGCGCGGCACGGGCGCGGTCGCCCTCCGTCATCGCGCTCGCCACCCAGACCGGCTCCACATAGCGGCCCAATGCGCTCATCGCCGTGACCACGCCGCCGCTCCCGCGCCGGTGGCTGAACTGTCCGTCCGCCTCCCGCGTGAACTCGACCGGCCCCCGGTTCGCCGCGATGATAAGGGGATGGGTGGCCAGCAAGTCGCGCTGCACGGGAACCATCGTCGCATCGTCTGCGTGCATACACCCATTCTTTCCCGTTCGCCGCACTCGCCGTTTATAGAGGGATTGGCACATATCGTGCTACCGTAGTAGCGTGCGCTTGTGTGCATTTATGATGGCGTCACTTTTTCGCCATCATGGAGGACGGGCCGTTGCAACCAGCGATCTCGTCGAGTACGCGGAGGGAAGATGAGCGCAGAACGCGACGCGACCGACCGACCGACGGACAACCCTCACGGATGAGTGCGCCCGATTCTCGCTCCCACACGGGCGACTTCGACCAGTGGCTGCGGCGATCCTCGCAAGGGTTCTCGGCCCTCGTGAACACCGCGCTCGTCGCCTACGCGCTCCTCGCGCCCGATATCGGTGAGAACCGTGTTGCCCTCCTCCTCACGGCTCTCGCCGGGTACGCGACGATCATCGCGGTGGCGGCGTTCCCGTGGGGGCGTTTCCACCGCAACTGGTACCTGCTCGCCACCGCCGCCGCCCTCGGTTCCATCACATTCGCGGTCCTCCTGAGCGGGAAATACGACAGCCCGTTGCGCTCATTCTACTACCTCGCGGCGGCGTTCCATGTCCTCTATTATCGCCGCCGCGTCTCCATTCCCCTGAATCTGCTCACGTTGGCACTCTGCGCGGCCCCGATAGGTGTCAATATGGCAGAGGACGAGGTTATCGCTTATCTGCTCGTGTACGGCGTGTCCTTCTTCGTGCTGGTCGCCCTCGTGGACGCGACGATGCAGGAGATACAGCGACGCGAACGGCAGATCGGCGACCTCGTCCATCAGCAGCGAGCGAGCGAACGCAGAACGGGGCGCCTCGCCGCGTTGCAGCGCGTCGGCCTCCTTGTCACCAGCCACCAGGACACAACGGAGGCGATGACCGCCTTCGCCCGTGAATTGGCGGCCACGCCCGGTCATCCGTGCGTCAGTATTCATCTCGCGGATGGCGACTCGCTCGTTGCCGTGGCGACCGTGGGCTATCTCGATTCGACTGTTCACGAGCGCATCTCGCCGCGTGGCAGCACCATCGGGCGCGTGTTCGAGAGCGGCATCTCCGCCCTGACGCGAGACGTATCGGCGTGGAGCGACGATCAGCCCCCGCTCCCCGGCATCCGCAGCACGGCGAGCGTGCCGGTGCGCGAGGGGGAGCACGTAGTCGGCGTACTGACGGTGGAGAGCCGCGAACCGCTCGATACCCGCGATCTCGAATCACTCGAACTTTTCGCGGGGCAGGTTGGGGTTGCCCTCACGAACGCGCACCTCTACGAGGAGGAACGCCGCCGCGCCACCCGCGAGGAGGCGTTGCGCGAGGTCGCGCTCGTGCTCACCGCCTCGCTCGATCCCAACACCGTGCTCGACGAGGTGCTGGATCAACTCGCACGGATGCTGCACTACGACAGCGCGGTGATGCTCACCCGTGGCGACGACGCGATGCTCCAGCTTGTCGCCTCACGCGGCCCCTTCGGGGAGGACGCACTCTTCGTGGCGCGGGGATTGGACGTGCAGCACGCACACCTGCGGCAAGAATCCGGCGGCGCGGGTGCGCAACTCCCGCCCGCCTATTTCTTCAGTGCCCCCCCCGAATTCGACACGACCGTCTTCGCCGCCTTTCCCACATGGGTTGGCTCGCTCATCGCCGCCCCGCTCGTGACGGACGAGACCCTGCTCGGCGTGATCCTCGTGGCGACCACGCAGCGCGGGCAATATACACAGGGAGACGCCGATCTCGTGGCGGATTTCGCTCGCCACGCCGCGACAGCCTTGCGCAACGCCGAGTTGCACGACGCCGTGGCGCGTTCCGCCCGCACCGACGCCCTCACCGGCTTGCTCAACCACGGTGCGGTGCTGGACACCCTCGGTCGGGAAATCGAACGGTCGGCGCGATACACGCACCCGCTCTCGCTGCTCTTCTTCGACCTCGATCACTTCAAGACGATCAACGACCGCTACGGGCATCAGTTCGGGGACACCCTGCTCCGCACCCTCGCGCAGCTTGCCGCCGAGACGGTGCGCGGTGCGGACATCGTGGGGCGGTACGGCGGCGAGGAATTCGTCGCCGTGCTGCCGGAGACCGACTACGCCGAAGCGTTGCATGTGGCGGAGCGGTTGCGGGCGCGTATCGCCGCGCATCCGCTCCCCGCGCCCGCCGATGGCGAACATCTGACCGTGAGCGTGGGCGTCACCACCTACCCCGCCGACGGCACCACGCTCGACGCCCTGATTCGCGGGGCCGATATCGCCCTCTACGTCGCCAAACACGAGGGCCGGAACCGCGTCTCCGGCTACCGCGACGTACCGACCGCCGCGTCGCTCCCACGGGGGTAATACGGAATCCCGATGAATAGCGAAAGAACAATGGAGGGGCGCACGGCGATGCGCCCCTCCCCGACGGACAGACAACCTTGGAGACGAGAGACGCGGCGAGTGGGCGCATCGCCGTGCGCCCTTCCCCGATACGCCCCGATCTCGCCGTGTGCTCCCCCGTAGGAGAGGGGGCAGGGGTGGGCGCATTTCGGGACAATGAATACGCCGTGGGCGCAGAGCCTACACGGGTTGCAAAGGGGTGTGCGGCTCCGGCGGCAACTCGACGGCGATTGCATCGTCGGGCCGCACCTCGCCCCCCGCGATCACGGTCGCCATGACGCCCGCCTTGCGCACGAGATTTCCCGCCGCGTCGCGGTCGAGCGTTGCCGCCATCAGACCGGGCCGGACGCCGTCGAGCTGGCCGCAGGGGTTGCGCAACCCGGTGATCTCCACCGTCGCCGCCGTCGCCCCGTTCCCGAAGCGGAGGCGCGTGCCGGTGGGCAGATCGAGCAGGGGGACACCCCGCGTGGTGACATTCTCGCCCATCTGCCCCGGCGCGAGGTCGAACCCGGCGTCGCGCAGTTCGTCGTGCAACTCGGCGTGGATGAGATGCACCTGCCGCAAGTTCGGCTGGTTCGGGTCTTTCGCCACACGGGAGCGGTGCTGTACCGTGGTTCCGGCGTGCGCGTCCCCCTGCACCCCAAGCCCCTCGTGCAGCCGGATCGCGTCCCGGTTCACCTTACCCATCGAATGCGTCGCGCTGACGCTCACCGCCGCCACCCGTCCGGTCATGCTGTTCCCTCCATCGAGAGACCTCCCCCCCCCATCTGCCCAGAGGGTACCCGCCTCTCCGCTTGACGGAGAGGCGGCAGGGGGCAAGGTCTCTTTACTTCCCCGTCACCTCGCGCACCATCGCGGCGATGCTCATGGCGTCAATGCCCTGATCGGCGAGCAGTTCGGCGGGCTTGCCGGTGTGCGGGGTCTTGCGCACCGCCATCTTGTACACCGAGACCTGCGGATCGGTGGCGAAGATATTCAGCACCGCGTCGCCGATGCCGCCCTCGAACCAGTGATCTTCCACGACGATCACGCGGTTGTGGGTGGCGTGCGCCGCCGCCGCAATCACCTCGGCCCCAATGGGCTTGACGCTGTAGGCGTCCACCACACGGATGCGCGTGCCTTCGTCCGCCAGCAGGTCGGCGGCCTTCATCGCTTCCGCGAGCGTGATGCCGGCCCCGACGACCGTGATCGCGTCGTCCTCGCTCCGGCGCACGACCTTCGCGCCGCCCACGGGGAACTCCTCGTCGTTCGCGTAGATCACGGGCGTGTCGGCGCGGGTCGTCTGGATGTAGACGATGCCGTCCAGTTGCGCCGCTTCGACCAGCAATTTCTCGGTACTCACGGCGTCGGAGGGGTAGAGAACCGTGCTGCCATGCACGGCGCGGAACATGGCAATCTCCTCCAGCCCCATCTGGGATGCGCCGTCCTCGCCGATGCTCACGCCCGCGTGCGAACCGACGAGGACGACGTGCGCCTCGCTCAACGCCGCCATGCGCACCTGATCGAAGGCGCGGGTGAAGAAGGCCGCGAAGGTGCTGACGAAAGGCCGCTTCTTCATGCGCGAGAGGCCCGCCGCCACGCCCACCATGTTCTGTTCCGCGATGAACATCTCGAAGAACTGGTCGGGGTGTGCCTTCTGGAAGATGTCCGCGAAGGTGCTGTTTTTCACGTCGCCGTCCAGCCCGATGACATGCGCATTGGCGTCGCCCAGTTTCTTCAGGCCTTCGCCGTAGGCCCGCCGCGTGGCGAGCATCTGCCCCATCGTGTACTGCGGCGGGGCGGGCGGCGTGAAGGTCGGGTCGGTGGAGGCCATCGGCGGGGGCAATTGCACGCCGCCGCGCAACTCGCTGTTCACGGGTCCGAGTTCCTTGAGGGCGACTTCGAGGCCATCCTTCGGCAGTGCCTTTCCGTGCCAGCTCGTGCTGTCCGCGATGCTCGGTGCGCCCTTGCCCTTGATCGTCTGCGCGATGAGGGCGACGGGCTTGTCCTTCACGCCCTTTGCCTCCTCGAAAGCCCGCAGGATGGCGGACATGTCGTGTCCGTCGAGCACAATCGTGTGCCAGCCGAACGCCTTCGCCCGCGCCTCGTAGACCCCGACATCGTGACCGAACGCGGTGGCCTGACTCTGACCGAGCCGGTTCACGTCCACGATAGCGACGAGGTTGTCCAGCTTGTAGTACGACGCGGCGGAGAATGCCTCCCACACCGAGCCTTCCGCCATTTCGCCATCGCCCAGAAGCGCGTACACGGTAAAGTCGAGCTTGTCGAGGTACTTGCCGCTCAACGCCTCGCCCACGGCGATGGAGATGCCCTGACCGAGCGAACCCGTGGCGGCCTCCACCCACGGCAGGCGGCTCGTCGGGTGGCCTTCGAGGCGGCTGCCGAACTTGCGCAGCGTCATCAGCTCGTCCTCGCTCACGGCACCGGCAGCGGTGTAGAGCGAGTACAGGAGCGGGCTGGCGTGGCCTTTCGAGAAGATCACGCGGTCGTTGTTCGGCTGGCGGGCGGCGTTGAAGTTGTAGCGCATCTCGTGAAAGAATACGGCGGTCATGAGGTCCGCCGCCGACATCGAGGAAGTGGGGTGTCCGCTCCCCGCCGCCGTGGTCGAGGTGAGGCTGTAGTAGCGCACGAGGCGGGCCAACTCTTCAAGGTCGCTCACCGAGGGCAGGGCGGTCGGGGTCGCAGTCGCCATCGTCGGTTCCTCCGTGGTTCGTTCGATTCGCGCCCGCCCCTCGGCGGCGCGGTGCCGGTTCCTCCCTATTGTGCCACGGATGGGCCACGGAGGGCCACGGAGAGCCCACCGATACACCGCAAATTTCTCACAAACCGGGGCGGAACCGGGTTTCGCGTCTGTGGTAGCATGTTGATCGCCAACAGGTTCGCGCCGCGTCGCGCACGATAGAGGAGAGATTTCGCATGGAACAATCGCCCGCACCGCGCCCCGAATCGTCGCCCGCGCCGTCGAATACCCCGCCCGCCCCGCCGTACCGCGCCGACAACCCGCCCCACGACGACCCCGACGAGCAGACGCGCCCCGCCGCCCCGTCGCCGCAACCCGCGCCGGAGGGAACGGACGCGGGGCGGGATGAGCGCACCATCGTCTTCGACCCACCGAGCAGGATGAGCGCACCCGCCGTCCCGGAATCGCGCCCGCCCGCGCCCTCGGAACCGCCCGCGCCCCTGCGCTTCGGGGAGCCGCGTTCCGCCATCCCGCCGGAGCGAGTCGGCGAGCCGCGCATGACGGCACCACCGCTCCGCCCGCAGAACGCCACCCCGCCCCCCGCGCCCGCGCAGGATGCCCCGCGAGCCGCGCAACCGGAGGAGCCACGCCGCGAACCCGCGCCGCCCGCGCCGCCCGCGCCGCCCGCGCCGCAGGGTTACACGCAGTACACGCAGCCGTTCGGCGTGGCTTCGCCCCCGCAACCGCAGCCGCAACAACAGCCCCAACAACCGCAGCAACCGCAGGGCGGCGGTGCCTATGACCCGCAGGCGTACCCCCCGCGCCTGCCGCAACCCGCCGCCCCGCCCGCGAACGCCCCGCAACCGCCCCGCCCGTACGGCGGCATGGGCAACGCGACCGGCACAACCTACGGCACGGGCTACGCCCCTCCCGGCCCGCCCCCCGCGCCGATGCCGCAGCAGCAGCAGCCACCGCCCGCCTCGCGGGACTACATCCCCGCGAACACGCTCGTCTACGCGCCCGCCCCCGCCGCGCCCGTTGCGGCGGCGCGACCGGGCGGCCTCACGAATGCATTGCTCGGAACCATCGCGGGCCTGCTGGCGATCATCGCCATCACGCAACTTGCCAGTGCCTTCCGCCCGCTCGCGTTCGATCCGGGGCAGACGGTGCGCACGCAGAACGTCCGCACGCTCTCGCAGGGGACGCGAGATCAGGTGAACGACACCGTGACGCGGGCGCAGACCTCGATCAACGACGTGAACCGGCAGGCCCAGACCGAGTACAACGCCGCCCGCACCGACACCGAGCGGCAAGCGGTGCTGGCGAAGCACTCCTTCACGCTCCAACAGATCATCGCGCAGCAGAACAACGACCTCCTGCGCATCATGCAGGAGCAGAACGGGCCGTAAGTAGTCGCTCGTCGCCAGTCGTCAGTAATTCGGGACAAGGCGGACGCCCGTGGTACTTCTCGTACCCACGGGCGTCTGCACATCCGGCTATCTCCCGCTCGTCGGCTGTTCGCTGGCGACTACCGATTGACGACCGCCAACGAGCGGCGAAGCCGCGTCTTCCGGCACGTCCCGCCGTATCCACAGGGCGGCGGCGAGGCTGCACCAGCCGAGCAGCGGGCCGAGCCAGCGGTAGCCCAATGTGCCGATGATGATGCCGCCGAGCACCGACGCGAACACCCCCCCCACCTGCACGGCGGAAGCGTTCAACCCCGTGGTCGCGCCCCGGCGGTGCGCGGGCGTCACGGCGAGCAGCAAGGTCTGCTGCGTGGCGTAGCCCGCCCCCATGCACGCCGAGTACAACGCCGCCGTGGCAACCATCACGGGCAGGGGCGCGAGCAGGGCTGTTTCCGCCACGAGCACCGGAAAGGCCAGCGCGTTCGCCCAGACATTGACGCGCTGCGCCCCCGCACGCGGGATGAGACGACTGCTGACATTGACGCCGATCAGGTAGCCGACGCTCGTGAGGAGGTTCAGCCCGCCGACCACCGCGATGGAGACGCCGTACACGTCCACCCACAAGGACGAGATGTAGGTGAGCATCGCCCACCAGTGCAGGCTGCGTCCGATGTTCGAGCCGATCAGGGCGCGGGTCGGGATGTCCTTGAGCGGCGCGAAGATGCCGCCCGTGAACAGGGCGCGGAATGATCCCTTGTCCACGCGACCGGCGGGCGGATCGGCGGGCAGCAGCCGCGCCAGCACGAAGACACCGAGCGTGCCGATCACCGTGTAGAGCCAGACGCTGCCGCGCCACGACGAGACCGCCGCCACCTGCGTCATCACCACATTCGTGAAGATGCCGCCGAGCGACAGGCAACTGGTGATCCAGCCGATAGCGACGGCCCGCGTCTGCCCCGTGAAGCGGTCAGCGGCGAGGGCATACACGGCGGGCGTGATCGAGGCCCACCCCGCCCCCGCGAACAGCCGGATGACGAGCAGGGCCGTGAACGAGGGGGCGAGGGCGGAGCCGAACCCGGCGGCGGCGGAGAGCGCGAGGCCGATGAGGATCATCCGCTTGCGCCCCACGAGATCGGAGAGCGGCGCGAAGATCAGGGCCGTGGCGATGCTGACGAACATGCTCGCGGTGCTCAGTTGCCCGACCACGGCGGTGGACAGGTCGAAATCCCGCGACACGGCGGGGTAAAGGCTCGGCGAGGGCTGGCCCCCGGCGGTGGCGAGGTACACCGTGCCGCACAAGATCAGGATGAGCCGCCGATCCGCCCCCCGCACTCCTTCGCCCCGCGCCATGCCCGCCCCCTGAAGTCGTCGGTCGTTCGTCGTCGGTCGTCGGTCGAACGCCGCCGGATGGCCTTGCGCTCTCCCGCACGGGAAGCGACGTGTCTCCCATCCACCGCCCGCATTCGTGCCGCGCATCGTACCACGCTCCCATCGCCTCGGTCATCGCGGGGGTGCGCCTATGATATGCTTCCGGTGTTCGTCCCACCCGCCGTTCCGCCCCATGGAGGAGGTGTTCACATGGTCGCCGCGCCGCAGGACACGCACGATCTCGTCGCGGAGGCATTAGGCGACTTGCCGCCCGACGACCGCGCCCTCATCCGCGAGGTGTGGATGCGCCTCAACGAGGGCAACGCCGAGTACTGGGTTCACGCCGAGCCGCCTTCCGGCGTGCCGGAGATACCCGAAGAGCGGGAACTGAACCTCTACGCGCTTGAAGACGCGCTCTATGCCCGTCAACCCGAACCGTACCCGATGGTGTTCATCATCCACGCGGCGCGATATGAGAACGACTCGGTTACGGGTTTCGTTTTCGAGCCGCCCGTCGGCACGCGCCGGGTTTATCCGACAGACGCAACTCGATGAAGCAGCGAACGGCGGATCATCTCGCTACCGCGAACGCGAATCGTGATCTCGCAACGACGCTGGCGGGGGCAGCAGGCGGCACGCCCACGGCACGATATTGGTCTGTGGTAGTAGCGTTCTATGCGGCGGTACACTACATCAACGCATACCTCCGGGAGACACAGGGGCTTGAGCCGCGAGAGCATGGGGAGCGGCGGCGTTCCCTCGCGCAGGACGCACAGTTGCAGCCGCTCGCGTTCCGGTATCGCCTGCTCACTATAGACGCATTCGACGTACGCTACACGCCGAACCACCGACTACGCGCCGCCGCGATTCGTCGTTCCCTGCAAACGATGCGGGAGATTGAAGCAACTGTCACGTCGCTGTTGTGACAACTGCGACAACGAAGGGAAGGTACCGGGTGGAGGACGTGGACACGGCGGCGATACGCGAACGGGCGCGGGCGATGCGTGAGGAGTACCTGCGCGATCTGGCGCAGATCGTCAATATGGATAGTCCCACGGGCGAGAAAGCGGCGGTGGATGCCGTCGGCGCGGTCGTGCGCGGCTGGCTCGAGGCGGCGGGGGCGACCGTGGAAACCGTCGCGCAAGCGGAACGCGGCGACCACCTGCGGGCGACATGGCAAGGAGCGGCGAATGCTCCCCGCGTCGTGATCGTCGGTCACATTGACACCGTGTACGACCTCGGCGACGCGGCGAAACGCCCCTTCACGATCAGCGGCAACCGCGCCACGGGCTGCGGCGTCTCGGACATGAAGAGCGGCATCGTCGCCGGTATCTACGCGATGCGCATCCTGCGCGACCTCGGCGTGCCGCTCCCCACGGTGCAGTACGTCATCAACACCGACGAGGAGACGGGCAGTGCCACGAGCCGCGCCCTGATCGAGGAGACGGCGCGGGGGGCCGACGCCGCGTTGATCCTCGAACCGGGGCGGGCCGTGGGGCCGGGGTGCGTGGTGACGACGCGCAAGGGGGTCGGGCTGTACACCCTGCTCGTGGCGGGCAAGGCGTCGCACGCCGGCGGCGAGCCGTGGCGCGGGCGTAGTGCCGTCCTCGAATTGGCGCATAAGACGATTGCCCTGCACGCCCTGACCACGCCGGGGATGCGGTCGGGCGTCACCGACGGCGTGAGTGTGAATGTGGGCATCGTGCGCGGCGGTTCGCGGCGCAACGTGATCGCGGCGGAGGCCGTGGCGGAGATAGACGTGCGCGTCCCTACTGCCGCCCTCGCGGGGGAGACCGAGGCAGCGATGCGCGAGATCGCCGCCCGCGCCACGGTGCCGGACACCGTCGGTACGCTCACGGGCGGGATCAACCGCCCGCCGCTTGAGGCTTCGGCGGGACAGGCGCGGCTACTCGCCGTCGCGGACGACATCCTCGGCGGCTACGATATCCCCGTGGAGGCCATCGGCACGGGCGGCGGCTCGGACGGCAACTTCACGGGGGCCATCGGCACGCCCACGCTCGATGCCCTCGGCCCGATGGGCGGCGGGGCGCACTCCCCGGAGGAATACCTCGACCTGTCGAGCCTGCCGGAGCGCATCGCCCTCATCGCCGGACTGATCGCCGCCGCGCCAAGCCGGGAGGACGTTTCCTGAGATGAACGCACCTCACCCCTCTCGAAATGCACCCACCCCCCAACCCCCTCCCCACAGGGAGGGGGCGCGTGCAGGGAGATCGAGGCGTTCGCGGAACGCCTCGATGTTGCTACACGTCCCCCCCTCCCTGTGGGGAGGGGGCCGGGGGGTAGGCGCATTTCGCATCCCCATGCTGCTTACCACCCTCGTGCTGCTCGCGGGGTGCGCCCCGGAGACACCACCGACACCGACCGCGCCGACCGCGCCGCGCTCATCATCCGTCGTGACGGCTTCCGCCGTTTCCGCGACCGCCGCTATGCGTAGCGCGGTCGGCCCCGGCACTCCCGGCACAACGGCATCCGCTCCCGCCCCTGCAAACACCCTCGCAGACGCGATCCCCTTCCAGAAAGGCATGGTGTACGCCTCATTCTTCGCGGGGCAGTACACCGACCCCGAATCCGATCAGGTGCTGGCGGAGGGTGTGCGTGCGCTCGGTGCGGATTGGGTCTCCATCGTGGTGACGTGCTATCAGGACACGATCAGCACCGTGCAGATCATCTGCGGGCGCGACGATACGCCCACCGATGGCGACCTCGCCCGCGCCATCAGCACCGCGCATCGCCTCGGCATGAAGGTGATGCTCAAACCGCACATTGATCTCTACCGCGAGCCGAACCCGACCGCCTTCCGGGGCGATATCGCCTTTGGCGACGACGAATCGGCGTGGCGGGCGTGGTTCACGAACTACACCGCCTTCATCGCCCACTACGCGCAGGTGGCGCAGACGAACCGCGTCGAGAGTTTCGCCGTCGGCACCGAACTGCGGCGCACGAGCGGGCGGGCGGCGGATTGGCGGGCGGTCATCCGTTCGGTGCGCGGGGCTTTTCGCGGCACGATCACCTACGCCGCGAACTTCGACGAGGTGGCGAATGTGCCGTGGTGGGACGCCGTGGACTACATCGGCGTGGACGCCTACTATCCCCTCGCGCAGAAGACGAACCCCACGGTAGCGGAACTGAAAGCGGCGTGGCAGCCCATCGTCGCCCGTCTGGGCGAACTGAGCGAGCGCTGGAAGCGTCCCATCGTCTTCACCGAGATCGGCTATCAGAGCCGCGACGGTACCGCCCGCAAACCCCACGGCCTGCCCGACGACACGCTCGACCTGCAAGAGCAGGCGGACTGCTACGAGGCCGCGTTCCAAGCCTTGACGGGGCAACCGTGGTGGCGCGGGGCGTATTGGTGGCTCGTGGTGACAACCACGGCGCAGGGTGGCCCGCAGGACACCGACTACTCCCCCATCGGCAAACCCGCCGCCGCCGTGCTGCGTCGCTACTACGGCGGTGGCCCGCGAGGGTAGCGACCGCACGAGTAGCACAGATCACCGTCCCCTATGGGGAAAGGGGGAGAACCACGGCGAGTACCGGGCTTGCGTGGAAAACCCCGATGTTGCCACAATTCTCCCCCTTCCCCCACGGGGGGAGGGGGCCGGGGGGAGGGGCGCATTTTGTGAGAATGCATAATCCCTGCATTACCGCCGAATAACTCTTGACAGCCGTTTTAGTTTTGTCCATACTGCTTCCGCGTGCGAAGCATCCGCTGTTCGGGTGCCGATAGCGGGGGGAGCGGGGCATGGAGACGAGGCGCGGGGAGCGAGTGTGCGGACGCGGAATGCGGTTCTTTGCCGTCCTCGCGGTGCTGCTCACAACGGCGGGTACGGTAGATAGATCCCGCGCCGCCGATCCTGCCCCCGCCCCGGTGCGCCGTGCGGAGGCACCCACCATCGCCGATATCGCCCATACCGCCACCATCGTCGCCGCGACGGGTACACCCGCATCTCCTACGCCCCCGACCGCCGTGGGACGCGAGGCGAACGTCGCCGCGTCAACGGCGATTCCTTTGCCGATGCCCATCCTTCCTGTACGGTCGGCACCGCCCACGCGGCCTGCCCCCGCGTCGTCGCCGCTTTTGCCCCCGCCACCGTCCACCGTCGCGGCTCCCGCTTCGGCCCCCGTCCGGGCAGTCGCGCTCCCGACGCCGACCCGCGTGGTAGGGCCGCAGAACCACCCTCCCGCGTCCCGTTCCGCGAGCCTCGCCACCCCCACGCCGAACGCGGCACCGTCCATGCGGCCCGCCCCCGCCGTTGTCCCCGGCTCCGGCGTCGCCCCGATCACCCGCCCGGAGGTGATGCGCGGTATCCAGTACGCAACGTGGTGGCACGGCGAGTATGCGATGCCGGAGTCCGACGCCACGCTCGCGCAGAAGGTCGTGCCGCTCGGCGCGAACTGGCTGTCGGTGCTCGTCACCTGCTACGTCCAGACGATCACCTCCACGACGATAGATTGCGCCTCGGACAGCACCCCCACCGACGACGACCTGCGCCACGTCATCGCGCAGGCGAAAGCCAACGGCCTGAAGGTCTCCTTGAAGCCCCACATTGACGTGCGCGATGCGAACGCATGGCGCGGGCAGATCGGCGAGGGAATGACCGCGACGAACCGGGCCGCGTGGTTCGCCGCCTACAGGGGGGTGATCCTCCGCTACGCCGCCCTCGCGCAGGAGACGCGGGCCGATCTGTTCGTGGTCGCCACCGAATTGACCACCCTGAGCGAGTACGCCGCGCAGTGGCGGAGCATCGTACAGGCGGTGCGCGGCACGTACACCGGCCCGCTCACCTACGCCGCGAACTGGGGCGAGGAGTGGTATGTGCCGTGGTGGGACGTGATGGACTACATCGGCATAGACGCCTACTACCCGCTGACCGACCACGGCAGCCCCACAGTGGCGGAATTGAAGGCGGCGTGGGGGCAGCACCTCCCGCAGATCGCCCAATTGTCGCAGCAATGGGGAAAGCCGGTGCTGTTCACCGAGGCGGGCTACCAGTCGCAGCGCGGCACGAATATCACGCCGTGGAGCGCGACTTCCGGCGTGCTGGACTTGCAGGAGCAGGCGAACTGCTACACGGCACTGCTGGAGACGTTCCGCGATCAGCCGTGGTGGCGGGGCGTCTTCTGGTGGGAGGCGGACGTGATCCGGGCGCAGGGTGGCCCGGAGAACATGCACTTCACGCCGATCAACAAACCCGCCGCCGAGGTACTCCGCGCCTACTACGGCGGCATCGGCGCGGGGCCAGTCGGCACCCCCACCCCGACACCCCGCCCCGCCCCTGCCCGCAGGTAGGGAAGCACTCAGGACTGGGGACTGAGGACTTGAAAAGCGGCGGCGGCATCGAGGGCGAGGTTCGCGGCGAGGCGGCGACCGGCGGCGAACTCCTCGGAATGGAAGCCGGGGTTCCACGGGCGGTACAACTCGTCGGAGACCACAAGCGCGGCGGCGAGGCGCACCCCGCGCACCTGCGCGATGGCGAGCAACGCGCCTAACTCCATGTCCACGGCAAGGATGCCCTCGTGCGGGTAGCGGCGCACCTTCCAGCCCATCTCGCGGTACACGGCGTCGGTCGTCCACACGCGCCCTTCGACGAGGGCGGGGTGAACGTCGCGCCGCGCCGCCGCCGCACGCAACAGATCGAGCAATGCCGCGTCGGGGAGCGGGTCGGCCTCCGGGGGCAGGTAGTGATGCGAGGTGCCTTCCTCGCGCCGCGCCCCCATGGGCAGCAGCACGCCGCCGATGGGCAACTCCGTCGTGAGGCTACCCGCCGTTCCCGCGAGCAGGAAGGTCTGCCCGCCGCTGGCGATCAGCAACTCGAAGGCGATGGCGGCGGCGGGTGCGCCGATGGGCAACTTCTGGATCGAGACGGGCAACCCGCCGAGCGTCCCCCGGTAGAGCGGCGACACCGATTCCGTGGAGAAGCCGTTACCCACGGCGAGGGCGTGCGTCTCCTGCACGAATTGCTCCGCGATGGCGGCCTGAAAGGTAAGCAACACAGTCGGGTGGACGACTTGCGGCTCCGCCCCCTCCGCCGCGAGCCGCCCCGCCCGGTAGGCGAGGAACCGCTCCGGGGTGATGTGCGCGTCGTCCGTCTCGCCATCGGGAACCGTGAACCAGTCGCGCATCGCCGCCTCCGTTTGCGTCGCTCGTCTCCGCGATGGATCGCCTATGTGTTCTTGCCCGACAGGTGGCGACCGATGTGGCAGATTACGAACCGCCTGTCCACTTTGTCCCAGTGCCAGTAGATGCGCAGGAGTTTCTCGTCGCTGCCGTTGCCGAAGCCGATGTGCGGCCCTGCCATGATCGTTTCCGCCGTGCCGTCCTCTTTTTTCCACACAAAGGTGTACTGATCGCTGTGCTGCGTGGCGGCGGTGTCGGAGATTTTGCTCGAATACTCGATGCCGTAACGGGCGAACGCCTCCCGGAAGCCCCCGTCGAGTTCGCCCGCGTGATGCCGCCGCGCCACGTCGCAGATCGCCAGCAGGTAGTTGTACGCCTTCTCCAGATACTCCTTGCGCAAGGGCGAGTGCGAGGCGGCATCGTAGGCGGCGTCGAGGAAGACGATGTGCGGCCCCTCGTTGCCCTCCTTGGCGAGGTACACCGCGTCCCAAAGCTCGTCCATCGCCCCGGATGCCTGCTCGGAGGAGACCACCGTTGTCGTGCTCCGGGCGAGGCGGGCGTTGGCATCCGGCGGGAGCTGACCGAGCCGCTCCCGGAGAGCGGTGTTCTCCCGCCGTATCTCGCGGTTATCCCCTTCGAGCATGGCGAGGCGAATCTGGAAATTGCCCAACCGCTCTTGCAGGCGTTCGAGCAGCGATTGTTGCGCGGCGAGTGCGCCCTCGAACTGCCGTTCCACCGCTTCGAGCAACGCTTCCGCCGACATGTGCCGCTCGGTCGCGGCGGTTGTCACCTCCGGCGCGGTCGCAACGGGCAGCGCGACGGGCGGCTGAACAGGAGGGAGAGGAAGCGGCAGCGATATGTCCACGATTACGGCGGGCGCAACTGCGGGTGCAATGGCGGGTGCAATGGCGGGTATAGGGGCAGCTATTGGTGCGGGCATGACGGCGGGGGGAAGTGCCGCTACGGGTGGTTCCGGTTCTACGGGGGCGACCGGGAACGCGAGCAGGCTCTGGAGCTTGGCGGGCGAGAGCCAATCCGCCAGCGTCGGTTCGGACGATCCCCCCCATGTGATGGGGGCCGTAAGCGACGCGGGCAACGACGCGACCGTGGGGGCGGGCGCGAGTTCGGACATGGACGCCGACGCGACCGGGGCAACAGGTACGTCGAGGGGAAGATGGTCGGCGATCTCGCGCAGCAGGATGTCCGGCATCCGTTCCGCCATGTCGCCCGTCACCAACTTCTGGTCGAGCCAGAGGCGGTGGTCGTACATCTCGCTGTCGCGGCTGAATCCCGGCCAGTAGACGCGCACCGCCCCGTTGTAGCAGGAAAGCTGCCTCGTGAAGAGGTCGCTGAGCGTGAATGCGGCGTCGTGGTCGCGGAGTTCGACGACATACGCGACGCCCGCGAGGTGGCGGGCCACGAGATCGGGCGCGACGATGGGCCGCTCGTCCGCCTGCTTCGAGATCACCACGACCGGCACGGTGCGCCCCGGATGCGTGAGCAGGGCGGCGAGTTCCGGCACGCCTGCACGGTCATAGAGCGTAGGGGTCGCGGTGAGCCGTGTGTCGCCGGAGGTGGCGAGAAAGGCATCCACCAGGTCCCCGACGAGCGCGGGCGGTTCTATGGGCGTGCGTTCGCGTAACATACTGGTTGCGTCGTACTCGAGGCGTAAGCTAAAGGTGCATCGGTCGTCCGATGTTTCGGCCCTGATCTCCACCTCGATACATTGGCGTATGTTGCGCGTGGCGAGGGTTGGAGGCCATTGCGGGTGTTCAAATGTGGCCCGCCAACTCCCACCGTCCGGCGTATGATCCTGCTCATTGCCCGTGCAGGTGGTCGTGCCGGTGGGGGGAAAGGTCGTTCCGTACGCATTGGCCACTTCGTCGAACCATTCCCGCGTGCGGCGGATCACCTGATCGCGCACGCTCGCCCCCGCAACGGCGGCGGGGGGTGCGACGCCACCGGCGAGGCGCAACCGCGCCGCCTCCCGCCCGCTGCGCGGCCTCGCCGTCCGCGTGTACCCGCCCATCTCGGCGGAATCGTTGCTCTTTGCAAGGGTGAACTGCGCCAGATACACGGTTTGCATCGCCCGCTCCTCTCGAATTGCCGCGCCCGTCGCCATCGGCAGCAATGGCCCCGCGTCGGACAGCGGCGCGGGCGGGGCGGTACAGTAAACGGACAGGATAGCACACCGGGTAGACGGGGGTGATGCACGCCCCCGGCGTCGTCACACGCTGGGGCCGTGGATCACGAGACAGCAGACCCTCTCCCCTTCCGGGGTTTCGTTCCAGAACTCGTGCGTGCGGTCGCTCCCCGAATTGATACGCCTCCCCTTGTTCTTCCACGGTAAAACCCGGTCTTGTGTTTTGCAGCCGTGCCGCGTAGCGTACCGACAGGGGATTGTACGACCGTTGGGGCCGGGAAGGCGGACACGAATGGCACAAGCAGCGATACCGGGACGAGGAATGTCGCACGCGAGGGATCGTGCCGCACCGCTCGTGGGGGCAACCCTCTACCTCGTCACCGCCGCCGTGAACCTGCAAGTGCCGCTCTATCCCGCCTATGCCGCCGCCGCCGGGTTCGGTGCGGGGCTGACGGCGGTGGCATTCGCGGCGTATGTGGCGGGGTTGCTGCCCGTGCTGCTGCTGCTCGGTGGCCTCTCCGACCGCGTGGGACGCAAACCTGTGCTGATCGCGGGGCTGCTCTGCGCGGCGTGCGCCACCGCCGCGATGATCGTCGCTCCCTCCATCGGCACGCTCTTCCTCGCCCGCGTGCTGCAAGGCGTGGGGGTGGGCCTGAGCGTGGGGGCAGGAACCGCCGCCCTCGCCACGGCCTTCGGCGGGTTCGCGGGCGCGGCGCGGGCGGCGCGACTCGCGGCACTGACCACGTCGCTCGGCTTCGGGAGCGGCGCGTTGCTCACCAGCCTCTCCCTCGCGGTCGGCCTCGCCGCGCCCCCCGTCAGTTACGCGGTCGTCCTCGCGCTGGTGGTCGGTTGCCTGATCGGCGTCGCGGCCCTGATGCGCCGGGGGCCGCAAGGGGGTGCCGATGCGGGCGCGGGCGCATTGCTCCGCCTGCCCGACTACCCACGCGGCACGGTGCCGTACGGGGTGGCAATCGGTGCCGCATGGGCGGTCACGGGACTGGTGATCGCGGTCATCCCACGCGAATTGGCGCGGTACGACCTCGCGGTCTGGGCGGGGCCAACCCTCTTTCTCGTGAACGCCACGGGGGCGGCATTGCAGCCCGTGGCGCGGCGGCTCACCGCATGGGCGGCGTTGCGCGTCGGCTTTGCGCTGCTGTCCGTCGGCTACGCCGCGCTTGTGGTCGGGGCGTGGCTCGGCACCCTGCCGCTCGTGCTGCTCGGCGCGGCGACGGCGGGGGCGGCGTGCTACGGCTTCACCTACCTCGGCGGGCTGGCGGCGGTCAACGCGGCGGCATCGGAGGCGACGCGAGCGCGGGCGGTCTCCGGTTACTTCCTGTGCGCCTACGCCGGACTCGGTATACCGAGCGTGGCGGTGGGCTTCCTCGCGGATCGCGTCGGCGCGTTCCCCGCGTTCGCCGCGTTCGGGGGTGTACTGCTGCTCGTCAACGCCGCCGTTGCCGCCGCTATCGCCCGTCGCCCCGCGCCACGAGCAGGATAGCGGCAATACCGAGGAGCAGCACGAACGTCGTCACAACCCCCGCCTCCACGCCGTATGCCCCGCCCGTGAACCAGTCCGGGCCGAGCGTGGCGAAGTCCACCAACGAGCCGCCGAGCGGGGTGACGCCGCTGACGCTGATGCCGAACAGGTTGCCCTGCGCCCAGTTCCACGCGCTATGCCACGCGCACACGCCCCACAGTCCGCCCTCCGCGAGGGCGTAGAGCGCGAGGAAGACGCCCACGAGCACGGTGTTCAGCACACCGAAGGGGTTGACGCCCGGATTGAGCGAGTGCAGCAGCCCGAAGACCGCCGACGACACCGCCACGCCTACCCACGGGCGCGACCGCGCTCCCACCACGCTCATCAGCCAGCCGCGTGTGACGATCTCCTCCGCCGCGCCCTGCACGAGCCACCCGGCGAGCACGAGCAGCACCGGGCCGAGAGCCGCAATGCCGCCCTGTGTCCCGCCGCCCTCGATGCCCAGAAGACCGAAGGCGGCGAGCAGCCCGACCGTCGCCGCGAACGAGAGCACGCCGAGCAGGAAGCCGCGCCCGTACCGCGCCCCCCCGGACGGCGACGCGAAACCGAGCGACGCGAAGCCGCGCCCCTCGTAGCCGCGCACCCATCCCCACAGGCCCAGCACCGGCACTGCGAACGGCACGATCAGGAGCACCGCTTGCCCCGCCGCCGCCCGCAGCGACGCGGGTTCGGCGTCGTAGCCGGGGAGCAGGACGTTCGCTATCGCCGCGCCGAGCAGCGTGCCGCTGATGAGCAGCACGAACAGCCCCACGGTGCCGAGGATGATCGCCAGCCACACGGGGGGCAAGCGCCGCCCGCTCCGGGCGAGGGCGAACAGCCGGTTGTCGGGCGAGAACAGAGTATGCACGTTCGTCTCCTCCAATGCGTCATGTATCCCGGCGCGAAGCCGCCGGCGCGTGCAGCCGCCACGCCCGCATACAGTCTCGCAACGCAATCCCGCAACACAGTCCGATACCATCGTCTCGCAACGGGCGTCACAAATCCTGCACCTGCACGTTCAACACGAGTACAGGAATAACAGAGCGCGTCGGCGCGACGCGAGGGGAGAGACGAGATGCAGGCAGCAGCCGCAGATCGGGCGTTTTCGGGGCCGAACGGGGCGGGGGAACGGGGGAATGCGTCCTACGCGGCGACGAACCGCCGCATCCTCTGGCAGAATATGACGGGAACGGAACATGCCGACCCGTTCCGGCGGCTCTCCGAAGCGTTCGCCGCGATGGCACGAAACACGGGGCTGTACCCCGGTGCGTTGGCGATACGCAGCGGGGCCACCGTGGAGGCGACGCGGCGCATGGGGGCGTGGTCGGCGGAAGCCCCGCCCGACGCGGGCGACATCGCCAAGCTGCTCGCCTTCTTCGGCATCGCGGATCAGCCGCTTGAACGCTGGCTGCCCATGCCGGGGAAGTAGCGGCGCGACGCATGATGCCAAGACCGCATGAACAGTGCGGTATCGGTGTAGGGGCGCAATGCTCGCGCCCTCTTGCCATACCTCGCACCTCCGGGGAAGGCCGAGAGTCGAGGGCGCGAGCATCGCGCCCCTACGGGAGGCATCGCGGTTCGCCCGGTTCTGGTATCACACGACAGCGACGGAAACGAGGAACGGGTGGCGGCGTCCACCGCCCCCCGTAATCGTGTCCGCTACACTGCCGCCTTGAGGCTTTCCGGCGCGGGGAGCGGCGTGCGCACGAACGGGACGTACTTGTCCACGTTCGCGGCGGTGTTCGAGACACCGAGCAGGTCGAAGATCAGGCGGAATTCCTCCTGCAAATCGGTCATCACCGCCACCTTCGCGGTCTCGTCCATCGTCCACCACAGCTTCTTGATGTGCGGCGCACCGAAGCCGCGCTTGCGCGTGGTGTAGTAGAACTGCTCGTCGGTCATCCCCGGCTTGCGCTCCTCCTGCCGGTTCTCGCGCAGCCATGTGTACACCGCGTCCTTGATCGTGGCGGGCAGGGCGGGGTGATCGAAGATCAGGTTCTGGAAGCCCGTGGCGAGGTGAACCTCCACGGCGTTCGACTTGGCGAACTCGTTGAAGGCCTCCTTCGGCAGCGTGCTCGCCCCGTGCTGCACCGCCCCGCCGATGCCGTACTGCTCCCGCGCCGCCTTCGACAAGTCGGCGAGCGTGCCGAAGTCCACCGAGACTTCCTTGATCGTGCCGTCCGGCAGCACCACGCCGCCGTGCGACGTGCCGGTCTGCACGCTGATCTTCGAGATGCCCGTGACCCCGGCGGGGAGGGCCGCGACGTACCCCTCCATGAAGGCGTGTAGGTCCTCCACGGTGCTGTTCTGCATCCCGACTTCGCCGATCTCGCCGCCCACCGAGACGGTGACGCCCTGCGGTTCGCGCTCGCGGATGTACTCGGTCAGTTCGGCGCACAGCCGGTAGTTGAGCGTCTGCTGCTCGGCAATCGTCGGCTTCGAGAGGTCAACGAGCGTGCTGGTGTCAATGTCAATGTTATAGAAGCCGCCCGCGATCTCGTCGTCAATCAGTTTGCGCATGGCGGACATCTCTTTATCCGGGTTCGTGCCGTAGTTCTTGGCGTTCGCCTGCACATGGTCGCCCTGAATGAACACCGGGCCGACGTACCCCTCGCGGATATGCGCGGCGATCACCTGCGCCCCGTACTCCATCGGCCCCTGCCCGGTGTACCCCAACTCGCTGCGGGCGATCTCGAAGATCACCGCCTTCGCGTTGATGCTGTCGGCGGCGCGGCGGGCGGCCCGCACGGTGTCGTAGACGATGCCCCGGATGTTACAGGCCGGTACGGTGCTGTGCTTGATTTCTTCGCGCCCCGCCGCCATGTAGTACTCGTGGATACTGGCGGGGAAGACGCCAAGTTCCAGACCAATCGCCCGGATCAGCCAGCGGGCGGCGTCCGCCACGCCGTTCTCGCCGAACGCCGCATTCCACGCGAGGGTGTCCATCGCGTCGCCGCGCACCGCCGCCTCATTGTTCACTTTCACCGTGTCGCCGCTGACCGACACGGCACCGTTCACGGCCCGCATCAGGCCCGCCACGTTCTCGTAGACCTGCGCCATCGTTCGCCTCCTGCTTGTGTACATCTTTGCGCCGAAGCGTCGCGCCCCGACCCCTGCCAAACACCGTGACCGTCATTCTAGCACCGGAGCAACGGAAACGCGGGCCGGGGCGGGCGATAGACGCGCACGTTACAATGGGTGGTATCGGGATACAGACGAAAGGAGGCAACCATGTCGTATCGCTTCCACTCTCGTCGCAATTCATTGGCCGCGCTTGCCGCGCTCGTTGCACTTCTGCTCGCCGCGTGCGCCGCTCCCGCTCCCGCTCCCGCTCCCACACCGTTACCACCGACCGCGACGCCCGACCTCTACGCGGAAATCGCTACGCGGGCCGCAGTGCTGCCCTCCACACCCACCGCCCGCCCGGAGGAGACGGCGGAAGCCCTCTCCGGGCGCATCGCGCCGCCATACTCCGTTCCCGCATCGTGCGCGGTGTCGTCCATGACCGTAGGGGAGCGGCGGCGCGGCTATCCCGCCTACTGGCTCGACGGGAACTCCCTCGCGGCGGGCAACCCGTTGGGGAATTACTACGCGGGCGGGAACAAGGTGCAGTGGCACCCGCGCCAGATGGGGCCGTATACGCAGAACGACGCGATCACCTTCAGCGGAACACGGCTCGACGCCGACGCGCCGCCCGCCGAACTGCGCAACCCGCAGAACCTCGGCATCGGGTACGGCAGCAGCGTCTATTTCCCGTCGCCGGGGTGCTGGCGTATGCATGGCGCGGTTGGGTCGCAAACCCTCGATGCCACGGTGTACGTCTTCGAGGCGGGGTGTTCGCCCGCGCAACCGCCGGGGGAATCATCGCTCCCCTGCGGTAGGCCGCCCGCCGCCCCTACGCCCACGGCACAGGCGGTGACAGGAGCGTGTCCCGTCACACAGCCGCCGAACCCGCCGCTCGTGCCGCCGCGCCTCTCGCCGGAGACGAACCCCGGCACGGGCGGCTTCTGGTACGGCAACGACGCCCTCTGGCTCACGATGAGCAACAGCGGCAGGATGCTGCAATCCGACAAGGCATACATCTGGCGACTCCTACCGGGGCCGCTCTCCGTGAGCGGGCGGCGGCTCGATGCCTTCGCCGCCCCTCTCATCGTGAACATCCCCGACGGGTACGGCGACATCGGTGGACAATCCACGGGGTTCAACTTCCCGACGACAGGATGTTGGGAGATCGCGGCGCAAGTGTCGGGGCAGGAACTACGCTTCGTGGTGAACGTCGTACCGAACCCGGACTTCGCCGCGACCGCGACCGCGATGGCGGCATCACCCGCGACCGTGCCGCCCCTTGCCGCCGTCGCCGTGACGCCCGCCGCCCTCGTGAACTGGGAGCAGTTGCACCGCCCGTGGCAGACGCCAATGCTTGCGGCGGGCGCGTCCTGCCCCGTGACACCCCGGAAGGACATCGCGCCCCGCGCCTTCGCCGCCGGAGGCGGGCGCGGGCCGGTCTACGCCATCGGGTACGGCGACGTGACGCTGAGCGCGGGGGCCGTCACCCCCTCGTTGTTGAAAACGCTCTGGGTGGCGCACACATCGTACGCAGGCCCGGTGCTGATACGCGGGCGGCAACTTGACGGCCCCGGCACCCTCGCTTTTCAGCAAGGTGTGCCGGGAACACCGGAACCGGAACTGCGCCTGAACGCGAGCAGGGCGTCCTCCGCGAACGCCGGCGAGTGGCGGCAGTGGCCTTCGCTCACCGTCGCCCCCGGCCCCGGCTGCTACGCCTTCCAGATGGACGGCGAGGGGTTCACGGACACGATTGTGTTCGCGGTTCAAGCGTAAAGCGACACGCGATAGAGAAGCGGCACAGGTGGTGCTCTCAGCCCGTTGTCCGGGGATGACGAGCTGAGAGCACCATCCCACCCGAAAACGCCCACTACCCAATCTGGTTCTCACGGTTCATCGGCCCGCCGCCACCGAGGGAGAACCGCCCATACATGGGGAACGGGTTGGGGCCAAGGAGCGGCAGGGCGTAGCGGCGGAACGCCTCGGTGACGCCGCGCCCATCGGGGCGGATGAACTCGTTCGGCAGCGGGCGCATCGTGTTCGCCACATTCACGAGGGGCTGTGTGCCGTACTCGACCGCGTACGGGTCGTCGGACACCCGCGTCATCGTCACCATGCGGTCGCTTTCCCCCGCGAGGGCGCGACGCACCGCCTCTCGCCCGCACGCCTCGGCCTCGTCCTGATCGAGCGGTGCGGGCAGCATCCGGGCGAGGCTCCCCGGCTTGTCGAAGCGGGCGCGGATGCCGCGTTCGCGCAGCAGCAGGGCGCAGAGGGCGGCGGCGGGGCTGGCGGGATAGGGATGTCCGAACGGGTCCACATACACCGCCTCGCCGCCCACATTCGCGCCCGTCGCGTCCCTGAGCGTCTCCGGCATGACGGCAACGCACCAGCCGACGCGCTCCGTCACGGCGGCGATCTCGTCGAGCATCTGCGGCACGGTGGGCGGGCGTTCGGGCAGGTAGATGAGGTGCGGGGCATCGTCCGGGGTCGCGTGCGCGTCTTGACCGAGCGCGGCGGCGGCGGCGACCCAACCCGCGTCGCGCCCCATCACTTCCAGTATCTTCACGGGGAAGACGGGCAGCCCCTCGGTGTCCAGCGCGGTTCGTTGCGCCATTGTCGCCACGGCGCGGGCCACGGAGCCGTACCCCGGCGTATGGTCGGTTCCCGGCAAATCGTTGTCTATCGTCTTCGGCACCGCCACGAAACGAATGTCCATGCTCCGCGCCCGCGCCATGGTATGCAGGCGGTGTGCCGTGTCCGCCGAGTCGTTGCCCCCGATGGGGCAGACGTAGCCTACGTCGAGCCGCACGAGCATTTCGAGGGCGCGTGCGAGATCGTCTTCCGTGGGCTTGTGGCGCGTGCTGCCGAGGGCGGCGGACGGCGTGTGCCGCACACGGTCGAGCAGGTCGTCGGCTTGTGCCGAAAGGTCGAGCATATCACCGTCGCGCACGCCGACCACACCGCGCCGCGCCCCGAAAACGCGCCCTATTCGCCCAACGTTCCCGCTCTCCCGCGCCTCCCGCACCACGCCGACGAGGCTCGCGTTGATTACCGCCGTGACGCCGCCACTCTGGAACACGAGCAGGTTCTTCATTCGGCCTCCGTAGCGGCGGGCGGCGAGCGGCGAGCGGCAATGCATTCTGCTTGCCGCTCGCCGCTGTTTCTTGACAATCTCGCCTTCCGGTGCGAACAATCTCTCCACACCGACCGTGATCGCCTCACCACAGTAGTGTGCAGGAGAAAGCCACCATGACGCAAACCGCCGACACCGCACAACAGACCACATTGCACCGCCGCCTCCGCCCGAAGATCGCCAAGGATGCGTGGGAACTGATCGGCAACACGCCGCTCGTGCAACTGAACAAGGTCACGGCGGGGCTTCCGGGCCGCGTCGTGGCGAAAATCGAGGCGTTCAACCCCGGCTTCTGCGTCAAGTGCCGCATCGCCGTGGGGATGCTCGGCGACGGCGAGGAGAAGGGTTTCATCGGCCCGGACACCGTGATCGTGGAGCCGACGAGCGGCAACACGGGCATCGGCCTCGCGTGGGCGTGCGCGGCGCGGGGCTACCGCCTCATCCTGACGATGCCGGAGAGCATGAGCCTCGAACGGCGGATGCTGCTGCGGGCGTACGGGGCGGAACTCGTGCTCACCCCGGCGTCGAGCGGCATGAACGGGGCCGTTGCCCGCGCCGAGCAGATCACGGCGGAGACGCCGAACGCATACATGCCGATGCAGTTCGCCAACCCCGCGAACCCGAAGATTCACCGCGAGACCACCGCCGTGGAAATCTGGGAAGACACCGACGGCGAGGTGGACTTCGTGGTCGGCGGCATCGGCACGGGCGGCACGCTCACGGGCATTGCCGAGGTGCTGAAGCCGATGAAGCCGGGGTTGCAGATCATCGGCGTGGAGCCGACCGAATCGCCCATCGTCGAGCAGCGGCGGCAGGGCGAGACGATCACCCCCGCCCCGCACAAGATTCAGGGCATTGGGGCCAACTTCATCCCGGACGTGCTCGCGGTGGATTTGCTCGACGAGGTGGTGAACGTGTCGAGCGAGGAGAGCATCGCCATGATGCGCCGCATCATCCGCGAGGAAGGCTTGCTCGTCGGCATCTCGTGCGGGGCTGCCGCTGTCGGTGCCTTGCGCATCGCCGCTCGCCCGGAGAACGCCGGTAAGCTGATCGTGGTCATCCTGCCGGACACGGGCGAACGCTACCTCAGCACCGTCGCCTTCGCGGACATCCGCGAGGAAGTCTCCGGCCTCACCGCCGCGAACTTCGCATAAGCCGGGACGGGCGAATGTACGTTGCCCGCCCCGAACGACGGATACGGCTCCAGACAGATAGCGCGGGGGTGGAACCGACTCCACCCCCCCTGCCCGGTACCTGTGGTACGGTTCGGCCCTGTCAGCCCCGCATACTGAGGCCCAGTGCTTTCTCGCCCACCCCGACGAACGCCTGTTGCAGCCGTTCCTGCTCAATCTGCTCGGCTGCCGCCACGAAGCGTATCCCGAACGCGAACAGTTCGGTGGCGGTCATCGTCTCGTCCTGCCACGGCGGGGGCGGTGGGGCTGGCCAGCCTTTCGGCCAGCGATGCCAGCGGGGACACAACTCCTCGATCTCCGCCGCATGACGCAACGACCGTTCGAGCGTGCGCTCCGCGACCTCGCCGCCGAACATCGCGCCTATACGGTCGAGCGCGAGGAGTTCCCCGATGTGCGCGTCCGCCAGAGCGAACGCATACGCATCGCGCAGCCGGAGCAGCGGCGGCGGTTGCGGATTCAGTCCCGCCTCGCGCCACGGTTCGGGATGCGGGCCGACGACGAGGGTGGCACGATCAAGAATGCCCCGATACTGGTGGCTCCCCCAACCGAACACCGGCGAATCCCAGTACGACGGCCCGAAGATCTGCGCGAGCAACCGAGCGACCGATACGGTGGAGAGTTGAAGTCCCGTCGTCATCCTGCACCTCCTGTTTGCGACTGCATTCATCCAGTGAACGCAAACCTGCGCAGATTTCGGGCAACAACCGACCCGGTCGGCAGGAACGTCACACCCCCGGCGTTGTTGCGCGCGTTGCGGCAACAGGAAGGCGCACACCGGCCCATCACGGTTCCAACGCGAACCGTACCGCGAATGTCTCCGCGCCGTCCTCGATGAAGCGCAGGAGACGTTCGCCCTCCTCGGCAAGGGCAGCTTGCATGTCGTCGGGGAGCGGCGCGAACGGCGCGATGGTGAGCGTCGCGGCCCCCCGCGTGCGCTCGCTTCTCCACGTCCCCGCGACAAAGCCGTCCGCGAGAAACGTCGCCCGCACGCGACCGGCAGTGAGGAAGACCTTCGGGCGATGCGCGTCGGCGATGATCCGCGTGCGGTCGGCATGGGCGAGCAGCAGGTTGTCGTACTCCGGCAGGAAACGCACGGGCGCGGGCGTGTCCTCATCCGGCAACGGGGCATCGGGCAGGTCGAACAGTTCGGTGCCGCCCTCGTCGCGGAAGGTGCGCAGCTCCGGGCGCAATGCCTCCATCAGCCCTTTCAGTCTCGCTATCCCGGCCCACGTCTGCACATCGCGCACCGACGCGGGGCCGAACGCCGCGAGGTGACGCAGGATCAGCGGGCGCGGGTCGTCGCTCTCGTTGAGCGGCGCGTCGAGCCATTCCGGGGCGAGGGCGTACTTCACCTCGCCGCCGACCCCCCACGCCCCGGCGGGCGGCACCTGCACGAGCGGCAACCGCGTGCGCACGAGGTACGCCATCGCTTGCGGGTCGGCACCCGGCTCGATCTCGGAGAGCAGGGCGCGGATGGTCACGAATGTGCGCGGCTCCGCGAAGGACCGCCGCGCCGCCACAACCAGCCGCTCGGCGTCGAAGCCCCGCCCCCGCTGACCGAAAAAGCCGCTCAGGGCGCGTTCGAGGGCGGGCTGAAACGCGGGGCGCAACGCGAGGTAGTCCGCCGCCGTCAGGAGGTGCAGCGTGCTGCGCACCGCCGCCGTGCGCACGACCTCGCGCCGCGCCATCGCATCCGTGAGGTCGTCGCGCCTGAAGCCTTCGAGCCGCGTCCACAGGCCGATGTACGGCGGGTTCTGCACTTGTGCTTGCACCGCCACGAGCCGCGCCACCGCCACCGCCACGGGCAACCGTTCGCGCCGCAGGAGCATCTGACGGGCGAGGGTCGCCCGGTTCAGTTGGCGGCGCGTCAGCACGCGGTCTACCACGGCAACGGCTTGCCATCGCGGAAGAAGCCCCCCGTGGGGCCGTCGTCGGGCAGGGTCGCCGCCCGGACCACGCTCGCCGCCCCTTCCGGCACCGGGCGTGTACCCATCGCCTCCATGCCGGGGGCGGTCGCGGGGAGGCCGGCGCAGACGGCGTTGACGCGCAGGGGCGTGTCCGCCAGTTCGGTGGCGAACTTCGTCGTCAGGGCATTAGAGCGGTTCTCGGAGACATTGGCGGCATCGGGCTTCAGCCCGTGATTCCTGCCTCGCCCCGACCAATCACGGGCTGAAGCCCGCGCCACAAGGGGGACAACCCCGCAGACCGTCCTGATCGCCGCTTTCGAGATGCCGCAGGTTGCGGTCGCACCCATAGAAACCTCCTTGTGTCGCCGCGTATTGCACCGTACCTGCCCCGACGAGGGCCACCATTCGTGCCGCCGCAAAAACCGTTCCGCCACGGGCGAACGGCCCGCGCCGCTTGACCCGCCCGCCCGCGCTCTCTACGATACACCCTTGCAATGTCGGGAAGCGGCGCGGAACACGGGGGCAACGATGCGGTGTCTGGTGACGGGGGCGGCGGGGTTTATCGGTTCGTGGCTGTGCGAGGCATTGTGCGACGCGGGCCACGAGGTGATCGGGCTGGACGCCTTCATCCCCTACTACCCCCGCCCCGTGAAAGAAGGCAACCTGCACGCCCTGCGCGAACACCCGCGCTTCGCCTTCCGCGAGGCCGACCTGCGCACCGCCGCTCTGCTCCCGCTGCTCGACGGCGTGGAGACCGTCTATCATCTCGGCGGGATGCCGGGGCTACTCGCCAGTTGGACGGATTTCGACCTCTACATGACCTGTAACATTCAGGCGACGCATCGCCTGCTGGAAGCGGCGCGGGCGGCGGGGAGCGTGCGACAATTCCTTTTCGCCAGCACATCGAGCGTGTACGGCAGCGATGCCACGGGGCCGGAGACGACCATCCCGCGCCCCGTGTCGCCCTACGGCATCACGAAACTGGCGGCGGAACACCTCGTGCGCACCTACGACGCGCAGTACGACCTGCCCACCACCATCCTGCGGTACTTCTCGGTCTACGGCCCGCGCCAACGCCCCGACATGGGCTACCACATCTTCATCGAGCGCATCCTGCGCGGCGAACCGATCACCGTACACGGCGACGGCGAGCAGCGACGCGGCAGCACGTATGTCGCGGACATCGTGGCGACCACGCTGCGGGCCACGGAGCGGTTCCGGCGCGGTGCGACCTACAACGTCGGCGGCTCCGACGAGGCGAGCGCGAATCAGATAGTCGCGCTGATCGAAGAGATCACGGGGCGCGAAGTGCGCATCACATTCGCCCCCGCCCGCCCCGGCGAGCAACAACGTGCGCTCGCGGATACCGCCCTCGCCCGCGAACGGCTCGGCTTCGCCCCCGCAACCACGATGCGCGACGGCCTCACCGCGCAGGTCGCGTGGCAGCGAGAACAACTCGCAGCTAGCGAGTAGAACGTGCGCTCTCGACACCGCTGCAACCGCCCCTACGCCGCGCCTCCCATACCCATCGGTTGCCGCAGGCTCAATGCGTCCACAGACCGATAACGGACGGCGGGGAAGAGACGGCGAACGGCTCTTTCACGCGACGCGATCAATGACCCATGCATTGCCCGAACGGGTCATGTGCAACTGCTTCATCACGGTGCCGGATGCCGTGGTGATCGTGGCACTCACCACCATGCCGGTGCCGTCGGTGTCGGGCCGCTCGCCCGTCACCACAAATGTGCGGATATTGCCCATGATGCCGAGCACCTGCGCACCGTCCTGCCCGCGTAACCCCGGCGCGAGGAAACTGCTCAGGTCGCCGTTGCGCAGCACCACATTGAGGAAGTTCACCACGGTGGTCTGCGCCCGCACGGCGGGGGCCATCTCGGTCGCCATCGCCGCCATCGTACCCGCTGTCCGCGTGGTCGTGCTTGCGGGGGTCGCGCTCACCGTGCCGCCGCTCGCCGTTCCCGTGCCGACGGGGCGCGTTGTCAAGGCAATCACCGTGCCGCTCGCGCTCGTCCCCGCACCCGCGACGACCGAGCCGCTCGTGCTGCCCGTGATCGCGGTGCTCGGCGCGGCGGTGGCGCGGGCGGTACCGGCGGCGACCGTGGCGCGGGCGGCGGTGGCGATGCCGAAGGCGAGGGGGGTGGGAGTCGCGCCCGTGACCCCCGCCACCGTCGGTTGCGGCGCGGTGCGAACGGTGGCAACGCCGGTCACGGCGACATTCGGGGCGGGCGACGCGGGCGACGCGGGGGCGAAGGTGACGGTCACGGGCGACGCGACCTCGGTTGTTTCGGGCATCGTTTCGGGCGTCGGCACGGGCAGGGAAATCGCCATCGCGGTCGTCGCGGTGGGGGCGGGACCGATGGTGGAGACCACGCGGGCGGGGGAGGGCGTCGTCGTGGTGAGGGGCGCGGCACCCTCGCCGCACGCCGTCAAGGCGAGCGCACCGAGGAGTACCATACCCCAGGCTCCGCGTCGTCCCCGGTCTCGTATCGCCATGCTTTCATGCCCCCTTCGTGTGCCGCCGCACTCCACATAACGACAGATACGGTAGCACATGCGGGGCTACGAGGAAATGTGCCGCCCGTCGCGTACCTCCATGCGAAGGGAGACGGGATACATCATTGGGAAATGTTCCCGCGCAGCACGCGGCACACGGCACGCGCCACGTTCCCTAGTAGCCCCGGTGCTTGTCCACCACGTTCGCCAGTTCCTCGCCCGCAAGGAAGCGGCGCACGTTCTCACTGATGATCGCGTAGGCACGGGGGCCGTACTTCGGCGTCAGGCCGCCGTAGTGCGTGAGCAGGATGAGGTTCGGGGCGTCCCACAGCGGGTGTGCGGGCGGCAGGGGTTCGGGGTCGGTCACGTCCAGCCCCGCCCCCGCGATGGTGCCGTCGTGCAGGGCTTTGACGAGCGCATCCTGCACGATGATCGGCCCGCGCCCGACATTGTAGAGGTAGGCCGTGGGCTTCATCGCCGCGAGTTCGCGCTCCCCGAACAGGTGCGTCGTCTCCGGGGTGAGCGGCAGGGTAATGACCACATGGTCGGCGTCCGCGAGCATCGCGTGTAGCGCGTCCGGGCCGTACAGACGGTCGAGCACGCCCGGTTCGGCGGGGGCGTCCGTCCGCCGCCAGCCCACGGTGCGCATCCCCAGCCCCTTCGCCTTGCGGGCGAGGGCGGTGCCGATCTTGCCGAGGCCGAGGACGCCCATCGTCTGCCCCTCGATCTCGAACATCCCCGTGGGCCAGTAGAACCGCTTCTCGCCGTGCTGGTTGAGGATTTGCTCCGGCACGCGGCGGGCAAAGGCGAAGAGCATCGCCAATGCCTGCTCCGGCACACTCGCCACATGCACACCGATGGCGGAGGTGGCGACGATATCGGCATCGCGCAGCGCGGGATACGTCACGCCGTTCGCGCCCGCGCCCGTGGTCTGCACCCACTTCACGCGCTTCGCCTGATCGAACAACCGCTGCGGCAGGTCGCCGATGATCGCGTCCGCCTCGCCAATGTGCCGTTCGAGGGCCGCCGCGTCGCCCTCGGTGCTGATGAACTCGGCCTGCGGGAACGCCGCCGCGAGTCTGGCGCGGTAGTCCACGCCGTCGTTGCGCCCCATGTTCCCGCCCACGAGGATGAGCGGCTTGCGCCCGGTGTCTGCCATCGTTTCCCCCTCCTGCTACGGCTGTTCCGTAGTGTACTTGTGCGCGACCTTCCGCGACACGGTAATCCATTCATCGGTGGTGTCCTTCACCACCGTGAACGGTTCATCGCCGCCGAAGACGATTTGAACTATGTCCGGCGACGAGCCATCGGCCCATTTTGCCGCTTCGCGTCGGTGTATCTCGTAGGCTAGGGCGACAAACGCGGCACGCCACCCGGTCAGAAACGTCTCCGTCGAACCAGATGGGAGCATGGCGAAGGTAATCCACCCGTTGCCGCCCATAACGGGTCCGACCAGAAAGCGTTGGTAGTCTTCCGGCATACTCTCCCGAAACGCCCCGATCTCCGCGACAACTGCCTTGTCCTCAACGGACGTCATTATCACCGCGTTGTGTCGGATGTACGTCATGCCTTGCTGACCTCGCGGCTTCGTTGCATGTTCGCGGCGGTAGTATCGCATGAGGACGCCGCAGGGGGAACAGCAGACGCAGGCGCAACGACGATAGCGGGCGGCGGGAACTGGACGCTTGGCGGTTGCGGCGGGATACTACAGGTGTCGCCGCCACTTTGCCAGTGCCGTCAACGGGCAGCGACGGGGAGGTAGTTATCATGCACTCGTCTCGCCCCCGTTTCGCCCCTCGTGTTCTCGCGGCGGCCTTGCTCGGCCTTGCCGCGCTCGCCCTCGTGCCGTTCGCGGTGTCGGCGCACTTCGCCTTTCTCGCCGCGACGCCCGTGCCGGGGAGTACCATCGGGCAGCCGCCGCGCACGGTAAAGGTGCGCTTCGACCAGACTGTGAATCCCGCTCTCGCCCGCATCGAACTGCTCGACACGACGGGCGCGACGGTGGCGGGCGGCACGACGCAGCGCGACCCCGCCGACCCGACCACGCTGATGGTCGAGATATCGCCGCTCAAGCCGGGGCTGTACACCGTGGCGTGGCAGGGCGTCGGGGCGGACGGGCATACCGTGCGCGGCAATTATCCCTTCACGCTGGCGACGAGCGGCCCGCCCGCGCCCGCCGTGCCGCAGAGCGCGAGTGCCGGGAGTGCCGCCGCCGCGACCGCGATCAGCACCGCGACTTCGGAGAACCCGTCGCCCTTCGCCGTGCTCGTACGCTGGCTGCGCCTCGGCGCGACGGGGCTGCTCGTCGGGGTGTTCGCGCTCGTCGTCCTCGTGCTGCGCCCCCTCGCCGCCACGGATGGAAGCGAACGGGAGGGCGGGGCGTACTGGCGGCGTGTGGCCGCGCTCGCGTCACCCGTGGCGGTGGCGGGGGTCGCGGCGTTCCTCGCCATGCACCTGCTCACGCTGCTCATGCAGGCCGGGTCGGTGGGCGACGCGACGCGGCAACCGTTCTCCGCCGCCCTCGTCGGGCGGGTACTGACCGAGACCGAGTACGGGTTTGTGTGGCGCGTTATCGCCGTGTGCGCCCTCGCGGTCGTGGCGGTGATGGTGGCGGGTTTCGGCAACCGCTCCCGCCGCGTCACGCTCGGCGTGATCGCCACGGCCCGCCGCCCCGCGTCGCCCGCCGCGACAACAGGAGTCACGCCGCCCGTGTGGCCGTGGGTCGCGGGGTTCGCGGCGTCGCTCCTGCTCGTGGCGTCGCTGACGCTCAGCAGCCACGCGGTCGAGAGCCAGCACGAGCCGCTTCTGGCCCTGATCGCGGACGCGGCGCACCTCGGCGCGATGGGCGTCTGGTTCGGCGGACTGCTCGCGCTGCTGCTCGTGCTGCCGCGCCTGCTCGCGCCGCTCGCGGGCGAAGCGCGGGACGGCCTGCGGGCGGCGGTCATCGCCCGGTTCTCGCCCGTGGGGTTGTGGGGCGTCGCGGCCCTGCTCGTCACGGGTGTCTACGCGATGACGATCCACGTCACGCGGGAGACGGTGACGACGACGAGTTACGGCGCGGCCCTGCTGCTGAAGCACGCCCTCGTGGTGCCGCTGGTCGCCGCCGCCGCCCTTAATCTGCTCGTGGTACGGCCCCGGCTGGCGCGGGGCGCGGCGCGGGCGAAGCACTGGCTGCCCCGCCTGCTATACATCGAGGCGGGGTTGGGCGTGGCGGTGCTGCTCGTCACGGCGTCGCTGTCGCAGCTGCCGCCCGCGCACCCGCTGAACGGCACGAACGCCGCCGCCGCCGATCCGCGCCTCTCGCGGGCGGTGCTGCCCGCTGCCCCGGTTGTCGCCCTCGGCCCCGACGCCGACCTCATCAGCGGCCCGCAGAGCGTGGCGATGGTTCACGATCCCGACGTGATGGTGACGCTGCGCACGACCTCCGGGCGCGACGGCGGCACGCTCAACGCGCTGCTGTGGGACGCGAAAACGGTGCCGCTGCACGGCGATAACCGGGGCGTGACGATTGGCATTGACCCGAAGGTCGCCTTCGAGCCGAAGCAACTGACCGACGTGCAGCGCGTGACCGCCATCCTCACCTTCGCGGGGGCGGATATCGGTACGCGCTCGGTGGAACTCATGCGCGATCCCGAAGGCGAGTGGGTGGCGCGGGGGCAATTCTTCCCCATCCGGGGCGAGTGGAATATTCAGGTTGCGATACGGCGCGAGAATGTCGTCGAGGATGCCCGCCTGAACTTCGAGTTCACGAGCGACCCCGCCCGGTATGCCGCCGTGCCGCCCGCCGCCCCTGCGGAAAGCGCGACGCCCGCCGCGACGGGGCTACGCTTCCCCCGCGTGCTGCCGAACGGTGTGTTCGGGCTGTCGGCGGTGCTCATCGGCGGCGGGCTGTTCGCCCTCACGCTGGCGGGCCGCACGCGCCGCACGATGAGCGACCGCACGGCGGGCCTGTTCCGCGTCTGGACGCTCGGCGCGTTGCTCGTCGGCACGGTGACATTCGGGTACTTCTCGGTGGACGTGACGCCGACGAGCGACCGCCGGAACCCGCTGCCGAATAACGCCGCCACGCTCGCGCAGGGTCAGCAGGTCTTCATGCAGAATTGTGCCGCCTGCCACGGCTCCGGCGGGGGCGGCGACGGCCCGCTCGCGGCGAGCCTCAACCCGCGCCCCGCCGCGCTCTCCGCCCCGCACGCCGCGAACCACACCGACGGCGATATCTACTACTGGGTGACGCGGGGCATTCCCGGCAGCGCGATGCCCGCCTTCTCCGGCACCCTGAGCGAGCAGGAGACGTGGGCCGCGATCCGCTACGTGCGTTCGTTGCAGGGCCGGTGAAATACACCCCCTGCCGCCTCCCTACGGGGTTGGGTGCATTTGAGACAAAGCGCGTGCAAATCCTTGACGAGGGGCGGGGTAGCGTGATATAAACGCCGGGACATGGGGAGTAGCCTGCTGGCCGGACGCGACGAAGCGTTACCGCCAGAGATCAGCCGTCATTACGGAGCGTGACCGCTCTCGGTTGATCCGATGCAGACGAGGCGAGACCGTGCGACACATTGCGTGCCGCCCGGTCTTTTTTGTGTCCCTCGGCGGCGGATCGGCTTCGGCTGGAAGGGTAGCTGCTCTCGTGGAAGTGACATTGACGACGTGGGTCGTGTTCAATCTGTTCGTGTTGGGCCTCTTGGCCCTCGACCTCGGCGTGTTCCACCGCAAGGCGCACGCGGTCTCGATCCGGGAAGCGGCGATCTGGTCGGTGATCTGGGTAGGGCTGGCCCTCACCTTCGCGGCGGGCCTGCTCTGGCGGGCGGGGAGCGACACGGCGGTGACGTTCCTCACGGGCTACCTGATCGAGAAGTCCCTTAGCGTGGACAACATTTTCGTGTTCGTGGTGCTGTTCGCCGCCCTCGGCACCCTGGCACAGTACCAACACCGCGTGCTGTTCATCGGCATCATCAGCGCACTGGTGATGCGCTTCGCCATGATCCTCGCGGGGGCGGCATTGCTCGACCGCTTCCACTGGCTGCTCTACGTGTTCGGGGCGTTCCTCGTCCTTACGGGCATCCGGCTGGCGATGAAGAAGGGCCACACGAACCCGCTCGACTCCGCCCCCATGCGTCTCGTGCAGCGGCTCATCCCCTTCCAGCGCGAGTACGATGGGCAGAAGTTCGTCACCCGCGCCGCGAACACGGGCAAGCGCGTCGCCACACCGCTCCTTCTGGCCCTGATCGCGGTGGAACTGACTGACGTGCTGTTCGCCCTCGACAGCATCCCCGCCATCTTCGCCGTGACCCGTGATCCATTCATCGTCTACACCGCGAACGTCTTCGCCATCCTCGGCCTGCGCTCGCTGTACTTCCTCCTGGCGGACGTGGTGGACCGCTTCCGGTACCTGTCGCTCGGTCTGGCTGCGGTGCTCGTGTTCGTGGGCTGCAAGATGCTCGCGCTGGACTTCGTGAAGATTCCGCCCGTGCTCTCGCTGGTGATCGTGCTCGGCATCCTCGCGGTGTCGGTGGTCGCCTCGCTCGCCCTACCTGCGAAAGCCCCGGTGTCGGTTCCGAAGCCGAGCGGCGGCGCGAGCGCGTAATAACCCCGCGCTCTGTCACGCCCGTAGCACATCGCATCCCTGCTTGATGGGGAGGCGATATGCTGCGGGTGGCGAGACATTTGACGTTTCGCGCCCTTGCTATCGGAGTACGCGAATATCCGCCCGTAGGCAGGAACGAACGATGACGGCAACGGTCCCGGTACAACTCACGGCGCGATTCGCGGAAGCGACGGCATACGCCCTGCACCTGCACGCGACGCAGACGCGCAAAGGCACGCCGATCCCCTACGCGGCGCACCTGTTCGCGGTCTGCGCCCTCGTGCTCGAAGACGGAGGCGACGAGGACGAGGCCATCGCCGCCCTGCTGCATGACGCGGTGGAGGATCAGGGCGGGCAAGCGACGCTTGCCGCCATCCGGGAACGGTTCGGGGAGCGCGTCGCCGCCATCGTCCGGGGCTGCACCGACGCCGACACGCAGCCGAAACCGCCGTGGCGCACGCGCAAGGAGGCGTACGTTGCCCACCTTGCGGAGGCCGACGCATCGGTGCGGCGCGTCTCGCTCGCGGACAAGCTGCACAACGCCCGCGCCATCGTGGCGGACTTGCATCGGATCGGCCCCGCGCTCTGGGGGCGGTTCGCGGGCGGGCGGGACGGCACGCTCTGGTACTATCGCGCCCTCGCGGACACCTTCGTCCGCCTCGGTAGCGGCGAACCCGCGCACGAACTCGCCCGCGTCGTTGCGGAGACGGAACGGTTGGCGGGGTAGTCGTCAGTCGCCAGTCGTCAGAGAAATGCAGAGTGCAGTCGTGCGTCCCTGCATTTCTCTGACGACCGGCGACTAGCGACTGACGACTAATCGGCGGGTTGCGGCACCAGCGTTTCCTCCGGTTTCGCGGCGAAAAACGCGCCGTCCGACTCGCGGGGCCAGCGAAAGTGCGCCGCGAGGGATTCGTGTCCCTCCAAGGCGAGCAGTTCGTCCAGCACCGCCACGGCCTGTTCATACGAGCGCGTCTGGGGCGCGTTGAGGATGCCCCAGAGCAGCATCGAGCGGTCGCCGCTGCTAAAGGCCAGCAAATCGCGCTCCACGTCGAGGATTTCCGGCAGGACGTGTTCGAGCATGATCTTCGCGGGTAGCGGCGAGGGCTTGACGGGGTGAATCCCCGTGGCATCTATGTACGCTCGCGTCTCGATCACCACGTCGTCCGCGATGCCCACGATGGTGCCGTGGTTCGGCACATTGACCTGAAAGAAGCCGCCCGCGTGGTTCGTGAGGGCGTCAATGATCGGCACCTGCTGCTCGCGGGTCTTCGTGGTGCCGAACACGTCGGTGACGCGGGCCTGCGGGTCGTTCGCCACATCATGCATCTGCGCGAGTTTCTTGTCGAGATTCTTCACGTAGAACGGGCGGGCAAGCTCGGTGTCCGGGCCACCCCACGGCTCACCGAACCACCGCTTCTTCGTGTGCAGGTCGCTGTGGTACCACCAGCCGCCGCGCCGTACCGTGTCGCCGATGGGCATCAGGCCGTAGAGACGGTACTGATTGATGGCACCCCGGCTCATCTAGATGTCGTGCGTGCGCTCCGCGACATGCGTGCGCCAATACTCCTCGCCGTGTTCTTCGATCCAGCGGTCGAGGATCGGGTAGGCGTCCTCGCCGTCGTAGAGGAAGTGGTTCAGCCAGATATTGTGGTTGATGCCCGGTGCCTGCCACGTCATGCGGGCGGGGTCGAGGCCAAGCACGCGGGCGATCTCGTACACGCCGTGCTGCCCGTGGCAGAGGCCGCAGATTTTCACCGACGAGGCCCGCGTCATCGCCGTACACCCGGCGAAGACCGGGTTGCCGCTCTGGATCAGCCACGCATCGGGGCAGATGCGCTCCATGTCGCGCACCACGTCGAGCATCAGTTGGATATTCGCGTAGTGACCGAGGCCCAAGCCGCCGCCGTAGTAGTAGCCGTGTTCCGCCGTCAGTTCCCGCGCCCGCCGCTGGGCGACGTGGCTATGCACGGCGGCGGTGTTGATGACGAAATCCGCCCCCGTCAGCGACGCCTCGCGGTCGGTCGTCTCCTCGACGCGCAAATCCATGCCGAGTTCGCCCGCATATCGGCGAGCGAGAGCCGCCACGAAGGCCAGCCGTTCGGCGTCTATGTCCATGAACGAGACCGTGCTGCCCGCAAGGTTCGCGGTGAGGCACAAGTCCTTCACCAAGCCGAGCGAGAATGTGCCGCTCCCCGCCCCGATCACGCTGATCCGTACCGCTTTGCCCATGTGTTGCTCCCTTCGACTCTTTGCAGCAGGGTGGGCTTCAGCCCGCCGCATTTCCCGTAACGAGGGATAAATGCGGCGGGCTGAAGCCC
>JAABUN010000545.1_pt1 | contig 96525 bp, 106 predicted proteins | sample 5559311 | NCBI WGS metagenome assembly JAABUN01 (sample SAMN10711877, study PRJNA513370) | rock metagenome | isolation source: Antarctica rocks | place: Antarctica: Victoria Land, Siegfried Peak sud | reverse complement strand
ATTTTGGCAGTGAGGGCAGTGAACAGCTAACCAAACAGTCATAGTTATTCGTCAATCTACTTATTAAACTCTAGCTATTATCTACCATTTCTAAACTCCTTTTTAACAAATCTAAGACACTACCAATAGTACTTGCGATCGCTAATCTCTGACTTGCTAAAAAATCTTTAGCGGCGGGTTTGATAATCGCACTGCCAATTCCCTTTGCTAAATTTTCTGCTTCTGCTTGAACACCTACCCGCGCTTGAACTGCAAGTTCTCCTGAATGGTAAATCATTGCTTAGTTCTCTGATAATTTTGCCTAAATAACTTATACTCCTGGCATACCCACATAACCGGGAAGCTGCTTGATGCGATTAATCCAAGCAATTACATGAGGATAATCTTTTAAGGCAATTTTGCCGTCTGCGGCTAATGCAATGTAAGGAAAGCAAGCAATATCTGCAATCGTTGGGCGAGCTTCCTGCGGAAGAGCTTCGCTAACGCATTCTAACCACTTTCGCTCTTGCAAGTGGTCGTCCATAACTTGCAAGATTTTATAGGCTTTGCTTTGAGCTAAGTCTAAATCTATCTTTGCATTGAATATAAAGTGCAATCTAGCAGCAGCGACACTTTGTTGAATGTCATTTGCTGAAGTCGATAACCATTGCACAACTTTAGCCATTGCTTCTGCTTCTACAGGTAGCCAGTTTTCATCACCGTAGTGCCGCGCTAAATATACCAAAATTGCTTGAGAATCTCGAATTACTACATCGCCATCTAGGAGGACTGGTACTTGTCCAAGAGGGTTTAGTTTAAGAAAAGCGCTTGACTTATGCTCGCCTGCTTGTAAATTTACAGGTACAAGCTCATGCTCTAATTCTAATAGTGACAACATCAGCCGAACTTTATAACAGTTTCCTGATAAATTTAGGTTGTATAGTTTTAGCATTGCTTCCTCTCTAAAAAAGTGCTTTTAAACTGAACGTTCGGTTTAAAAGTAATTTATCAAACGTTCGGTAGAATAGCAAGTAAATATCATACTTACACCAATGGTTAAAGACGAAACGATCGCTCAACTATTAACTGTATTTCGACGATATGGTTATGAAGGTGCGACTTTAACGCGGCTTTCCGAAGCTACTGGTTTAGGTAGAGCTAGTCTTTATCATCATTTTCCTAAAGGTAAAGAAGAAATGGCTGCCGTAGTTCTCAATTACACCAATGATTGGATGGTTGCAAATATTATTGCGCCATTGCGCGACGGGGAGCTTCAAGCGGCTTTGAGAATTAGGGAAATGACAAAAAAAGTAAATGAGCTATATAGTTGCGGTCAACAGCCTTGTATATTAGCAGTGCTGGTATTAGGAGAATCTAATGACATATTTCAAACGCAAATTCAGCAAGCATTAAAACTTTGGATTGAGGCCTTAGCGAAGGTTTTAGTAGATGCTGGCTTGGACGAGAAAACAGCACATTACAGGGCTGAAGATGCCATTTTACAAATTCAGGGTTCCTTGATACTGGCGCGGGGATTGAACAATACCGAACCGTTCAAGCGCATCCTTGAGCATTTACCAGTAACTTTGCTCAAGGTCTAACTTAGCCAAGTTACTCAAATTCTTGAGGCATTAGTTGCAGCGTACCGATACCTAAATCGGTAGGTGAGAGACTTTGCCCAACAAACAGCGCCATCATATCTTTTAAATGCGGCTGTCCCCGCGAAGCACCCATTAGCCCTCTGGCAATAATCAAACCGCAATAACCGCGAGTATTTTTACACCGCTCGTCCCATTTTTTCCGAGCAGCAAGGTGAACTGGATCTTGGTCTACAAACTCACCAAATAAAAACATTTCGCCCTTTTCAGTCTTTAAGACTCCTAAATCGTAACTTTCCCCTTCAAAAGGGTCAGCGCCAGGATTAAAACCAATACCTTTAATTCCTCCCGCTTCTTGAATAGCAGTAATTATAGTTATTGCTTTGGGGCGTGAAGTTTGAATTAAAATTACTGGCAATCCATCTCCAGCTTGGGTGGGTTGTCCTACTTGTTGGTGAGCAATTGCGCCTTTACGAAGATAATCAACCATTTCCCACGACACTACACCTAAACTTAAAAAAGAGTCTTCCGGGATCAAGTCATCTCGTAATGACTGAAGCATAGGCACTTCATCTAATAGATCGTCTTCATTGTCAAAGGTCATCGCCTCCAGTTCGGCGGTGAGTTGGGGCATTGTGGCAACAGTGACAGCAATCGGCTTTTCTTTAACTTTTGAATTAGTTGGAGGTACAGAAACCTTATATTTATGCTTTAGGGCAGTTATTTCCGTTAATAAGCGATCGCGTTCGTCACGAATAAAGCGATTAAGCCCTTCCAAGGCAACATACATAGCGATCGCTTCTTCTTCATACAGCACCGAGCGCAAACCCTCTAAAGGATGAATATTACCGAAAGATGGCGCAATTTCCTCTTGAGGCAAGTCGGCTAAATCGATAATGTCGTCTTCATCGTCCTCATCGTCCTCATCGCTGTCGTGGGTATCAAAGGTTAAAAACAAGCAATCTTGCTTTAAAAAAGCTTCTTCTAAGTGTCCTGAAGATTCATCTTCTAACAATACCTTTGCCCGAAATTGCTTTAAAGACTCCTCCGAGCGATAAAGTAAAATACCATACTCCATCCCCAACATTCCCATAACCGAAGCGTAGAGAGTGCCGATATCCCATTGATTTAATTCAATTGAGATAATTTGATGCTCCTCCAATAGTTCCCAAGGTGCGCTGTGCCAAATTTCAAAAGCTTTTTGGTTGAGGACTTGGGCATACTGCGGTGGCAAGTCGGGGGTGTGAGTGTCAATTCCTTCTTGAAAGCTGCGGTATAGTTCATCAATTAACGGTAGATTAGGGACATAATCGATCGCAATATCCAATTCTTGGAGAGCGCCGCGTAAGAAAAACTGAATTTCGCGACTTCTTACGACAATTTTCTGGGGACGTGCAGGTTTAGCTGGACTATTAGGATGCTCCATTGCTCTTAATAGCGTCCGCACAATCGCTTCTGGTCCTATGTCCTCCGCTACTACATCCATTGCTCGGACAACTCCTTGGGAACCATCTACCCAGAGGATGCACTCACCCTTAGATTCCGAGCTAGGTTCTATCGCTGACGTGGCTGGCAAAAATGGGCGGCGATCGCCCTCCCAAACACTAGAAATCTGGTTTAATTGTTGCAATCGACGACGGGTAGAACTGTTCAAAGACATTGTCATAAACGGGGTCAATCATCAGAGACGACGCGAAAAGTGTGAGGGGAAGCCTCTAAAAGCAAGTTTTTTTGTAAATGTCTCGCTTCTACTGAGATTAACGCCTACTTGTTGAAATTTTCCACAATTTGCGCCCTTCCTACTTAAGTATTGACTATCAATTTTTTGATAGATAGCTTTTAGAAATTGTAACTACAAAGATTGTTGACAATAGCTAAAACCGCCATGATATAAAGCTAGGCTTGTAACTAGCGCTCTCAATATTGATAGTAGCTAAGATTGTGAACAGTTAAAAGCTCTACAACTCGCTAAAATAAACTAAAAAGCTGCTATTACTTCAATTTAACCTTAAAGCAGGTTCGTAACTATGACAAATTCCACCTTAATCCAATCCGGGCAACGCGGGATTCAACTAAGCCAAGCGGCGCTACAACATCTGCAAGCCTTACAACAGCAACAAGGCGGTGCTTTGTGTTTGCGCGTAGGAGTGCGTCAAGGCGGTTGTTCGGGAATGTCTTACATGATGGATTTTGAAGCCGAAAGTAATATTAGCGAAAAAGATGAAGTATTTGATTACGATGGCTTTAAAATTGTCAGCGACCCCAAAAGTTTGTTATATCTTTATGGTTTGATGCTTGATTACAGCAATGCCTTAATTGGGGGCGGGTTTCAATTTACTAATCCCAATGCGGCACAAACCTGTGGCTGTGGCAAGTCTTTTGGTGTTTGATGCCTTAAAAAAGGGCAGAAATTAGGATTGTCTAGTTCTGCCTTACCCTTGTCCCCTTGTTTAGAAACAATGACCGAAACAGTTGACTCTCTTTTTGAAGGAAGTTTAGAACGTTACAAAGCTGGAGAAGAAGTAACTACCTTAATTCCAGCTTTTAAAGAAGTATGTGATCGCGCTCCCAAAAGTAGCGCTGCTTGGGCGTGTTTGGCTTGGCTGTATATGCTGGATAATAAGCCTAGTCCCGCCTACAAAGCGGCTCAGAAGGCTGTAAAATTAAATCCCCAAGATGCCCAATCAAGAGTTAATTTAGCGTTGGCTATGTTAGAAAATGAGACTAAGGGCGTGCGCGAACACATCGATATAGCAATGCAGCTAATCATGATTGATGATGAAGTCAAGGGCGAAATTAAACAAAGCATTGCTGATGGTTTAAGTAGAAAACCTGGTTGGAAAAGCTTAGAAAGAGTGAATAAATGGCTGTTTGAGGTGTAGACAGGATTGGACTACCCTTAAAAATACTAGCTAGTTTATGGTGTTGGCAAGAAATTAAGTGTATTTATGACTAATCAAAGTAAGCAACAAAGTATTTTTATTAAGTGGATTAATTCAGCTTTAGTGGCAGATTTTTTTATTGTATTGTTTGCCTTTTTTTGGTTAGCGATCGCTGTAATTGGTCACGCGCTCAAATTACCACTAGGTTTAGACCTATGGTACAAGTTGTGGACACCAGTATTTACGCCAGCGATCGGGATTTTGATGGCAGGTACGATTATTAGTGGCGTAGCTGGTAAAATTTCTAATTGGCGTAGCAACAGTTAAGTCTTGTAAGTCTTGCTGATGTAATTACAAGGCTGCTAACGCAGATGAGTATTTAATTGTGCTGCTATCCATGTTTCTTCTTGACACTAGCAAACCGTTTATCCGTTGCCTAAGATATCTTTAAGCGCTTCAGAAAGCGTGGAATACTGATAGTCAAAGTTGTATGCCAAAGGACGCTGGGGTAAAACTTGCTGCCCTTCTAAAACGACAATTGCGCCATCTCCAAGCAACGCCTCTATTGCTAAACCTGGCACGGGCAACCAAGAAGGACGATTCATAACTTGCCCCATAGTCTGGGATAACTCAGTCATCCGCACGGGATTGGGAGCCGTACCATTAAGTACACCTGTAATATCCGGGCGTGTCAAAGCTTGAATAATTAAATTTACCAAATCGTCGCGGTGAATCCAAGAAAACCACTGCTTGCCCGTGCCAATGGGGCCGCCCGCAAATAATTTAAAAGGTGTAACCATCTTGTCTAAAGCCCCACCTTTGCCTAAAACTATTCCCAAACGTAAAATTACTAGCCTAACTCCTTTCTCGACAACTTTTTGCGCTTCTGCTTCCCAATCAAGGCAAACTTGAGCCAAAAAATCGTTACCTGCTACGCTCGTTTCATCAAATGTTGCATTTTCGCTAGTGCCGTAATAGCCGATTGCTGAAGCATTAACTAATACTTGGGGTTTGGGGTTTGCCTGAGCAATTGCTTCGACAATTTTTTGCGTTCCCAACTTCCGGCTGTGCAAAATCTCCTGTTTGCGGGCTGCTGTCCATCGCCCTTCGGCAATCGGTTCACCAGCCAGGTTAACTACACCGTTACAGCCCGATATTGCTTGCTGCCAAGTACCAGACTCGGTAGGCGTGTAAGCAACTACTTCTACGTTAGGAAAATTTGAGTTTGGGAAGATTTTTTGGGCAGAAGTTACGTTACGAGTCAATATCAATATGTGATGCCCCTGCAAGTGCAAGCGCTCTACTAAACGACTGCCTACAAATCCGGTTGCACCAGAAATCGCTACTTTCATATCTACCTTTATAAATATTTATTAACTTAAATTGACAATGGCTGAATTTCTGCTTTATCTAGAATTTGAGCGATCAAATCTTCGCGTTTCACCGCCATCATATGAATGCCGTGACAGATTTGTCGCGCTAACTTAACTTGCTCGGCAGCGATCGCAATACCTTCAACTAGCGGATCGCTAGCATTTGCCAAACGGTCAATTGTAGTTTGGGGAATATTCACACCAGGAACGCAGCGATTGATAAATTGGGCATTTTTAGCAGACTTAAGTAAGAAAATGCCTGCCAAAATTGGTTTATTAGAACCTGCGGCAATTTGATCCATAAATTTTTCTAGGCGCTCAAAATCTGTAATTAACTGACTTTGAAAAAACTGCGCCCCAGCTTCTAGCTTGCGTTCAAAACGACGCTGTAAGCTCGACCAACTAGGCAATTGCGGATCTACCGCCGCACCTACAAATAAATCCGTTGCACCATCAGTAAGCGGGATATCGTTGTAATCAAAACCAGCATTCAGCTTGCCAACTAATTGCAATAGCCGGACTGATTCTAGGTCGAATACACTTTTAGCTTCCACATGATCGCCAGCTTTCACCGGATCGCCTGTTAAAGCTAAGATATTGCTGATACCAAGAGCATGAGCGCCCATTAAGTCTGCTTGTAGCCCAATCCGGTTGCGATCGCGGCAAGCTACCTGACAAATTGGTTCTATACCTTGTTGCAGCAAAAGTACTGATGCGATTACAGGACACATCCGCAATACCGCCCGACTACCATCGGTAATATTTACAGCATGGACTCGCCCTTTAAGAGTTTGTGCCATTTGTAACATTTTGCTAGGATCGCCGCCTTTGGGGGGCGCGACTTCGGCTGTAATTAAAAATTCATTGTTTTTAACGGCGGTACGGAACAAGCTACTCATTTGTTAATTTTTGAATATTATTAGTTATTAGTTTCTGTTTTAACAACTAAATAAGGCGAAATATTTAGGTTTTTATTGGTTCAAAGATGCGATCGCACTATTGAGGGCTTAATAACTACACTGGCACAGAATAACCCAAAGCCGCCTTGACTTTACTGAGGGTATCGTTGGCAATTTCTTCAGCTTTTTGTCTGCCATCGCGCAGCACTGATTCTAAGTAGCCTCGATCTGCCATTACTGCCTGATATTTTGCTCTAATTGGTTGCAAAGAAGCGATCGCAGTTTCGGCTAATATTGGCTTAAATTGGCCCCAGCCCATATCTTGACACTCGTTTGCTACTTCTTGCTTAGTTTTGCCAGATAGTAACATATACAGCGTCAGTAGATTATTGCACTCTGGACGCGCCTCATCGTCAAAAACTAGCCCTCGCTCTGGATCGGTTTTGCAGCGTTTGATTTTTTGTTGAATTTGCTCTGGAGAGTCTAGTAAATTGATGCGACTAGCTTCTGACGGGTCAGACTTAGACATTTTGCGCCTACCATCAGTAAGACTCATTACCCTTGCTCCTTCTTTACGAATTAAAGGATCGGGCAACTTTAAAACTGGGTTTTCGCGGGCAAACTGGTAATTAAACCGAGCCGCAATATCGCGGGTAATCTCTAGGTGCTGCTTTTGATCTTCGCCCACAGGAACTTTATCAGGCTGGTAGAGCAAGATATCTGATGCCATCAGCACTGGATAATCAAGCAAGCCAACACTAACATTTTCTCCCTGCTTGACTGCTTTCTCCTTGAACTGGATCATATCTTCCAGCCAGTTGAGCGGGGTGATACAGTTAAGCAACCATGTCAACTCGCTATGGGCAGAAACATGAGATTGCACAAAGATTGTAGAGTAGTTTAAATCTAAACCGCAAGCTAGATATAGAGATGCAAGGGTATAGGTATTGGCTGCCAGTTCTGCTGGGTTGTGCGGTACAGTAATCGCGTGTAAATCTGCCACGAAGAGATAATTTTCGTACTGACTCTGTCCTTCCACCCAGTTACGAATTGCTCCTAAATAGTTACCTAGATGTAGATTGCCAGTTGATTGAATTCCAGATAAAACGCGCATTGCCATAAATTTTGATTTAATTGCGCTCAATGCCGCAAATATAAAGACTTACTTTTTTATATGTAGAAGCGCGATTACTTTTCCTAAGCTGCCTCGTTCATCTAGTTTGACATTTTTGGGACAGGGTTTGAGCAATTACGAACCTAGTTTAAACGCTTCCACAAATAAACTATAAGTCAGCCCAATTTTCAGCGCATTTAATGCCTCTACCCAAAAATTTCGCGCTTCCAGGCGGCGACGGTAATAAATTCGATCTACTATCTCGCACAGAGCTACTAAAATCGCCGCCGTGATAATATCCAAATTTGCCGATTGTCCCGCCGTCGTAGCAACTGCTGTTCCCAAAAAAAAGCCAAACAGTAAACTAATCGTCAGCACAGATAGCCGTCGCCAAGGATTAAACAGCCATCTTCCCAACTGCCCAGTAATAGCATCAAATAAATTATTGAGACGAGTATTTTGCATAGCTAGAATTCCTACCGCGCCAGTGTGACAGATTTCTTTCTGACAATGTGTTCCTACCAAAGATATCGTACAAGCTTTAGCCTAAAGCCGTAGTCCTAAAGACGTTATTTCTAAAATTACAAGTAGATAATAGAGTTATAGGCTGAGAAGCATGGTAAGCATAAAAAAACTAGATATCTATAAAACTATGAAGGCTAAGTCGTCGGTGTACCCAGCCGTCATGATTGGTGCTTTATTTGGATTAGTGGTGTTGGTGTTGGGGGCAATGCAATTTAGCGTATCGATTGAGCCACAACCTACGCCTACGGTATCACCGGAGAACTTTGTACCTCCTCCTGTAGCAGTGCCGTCTGCTACCCCCTCCATAAATCAAGTGCGATCGCCTGCTTCAAAAATGGCAGGAGTTCCGGGCGCGTTAATATTGAGCAATAAAACCGATTTACCTGTACGAGTGGCGTTGCTGGCAAGGGGGAAAGCGGTAGAACCTGCTCACTGGGACTTTGCACCTCTTGAAGGTAGTAAAGAGGGATTGATTCTTTCCTTACCTAAAGGGAACTTTAAGCTCGAAAAAGGAGACATTTTAGTTGCCTTTGCTCAGGATGGTTCGGGTCAATATTGGGGTCCTTATGTAGTCGGCGAGAGCGATGCACCAATTTGGGATCGAAAACTATTAAGGTGGCAATTAACATTGCAATAGCTTTTAAGCACTAATCGCCTTAAGTGCGAACAAACAAAAGCTGGCATACCGATCGCGCGATCGCTAATTACTTTCACTGATGGCATGAAAAAACGTCTAAATCGTCCTCTAATTAGTTGGCTAAATAACACTGCAAATCGTCCTGGCCAAGCTTGGATTTTAGCTATTTTGTGGCTACTGTTCGTGGGACTCATCGCCTTCTTTTGGCATTTAGGTAGTATTAGCCTAATTGACGAAACCGAACCATTATTCGCCGAAGCAGCTAGGCAAATGAAGGTGACAGGCGATTGGATTACACCATTTTTTAACGGCGAAACTCGTTTTGATAAGCCACCACTAATTTACTGGTTAATAGCGCTTTTTTATCATGTTATTGGGGTAAATGAGTGGGCGGTGCGCCTGCCTTCTGCTCTAGCGGCAATGAGCCTCATTAGCTTGGGTTTTTATACTATTTGGTTATTTGGACTGCATACCGCCGCTCCGATGGTGCAGTTTGAACGTCGTCGCTATTGGCTGAGTGCGTCGCTTGGTGCGGGTTTAATGGCGCTAAATCCCGAAACAATTGTTTGGGCGCGGACAGGCGTGTCGGATATGCTACTTACTGGGTGTGTGGGTTGTGCGCTGCTATGTTGGTTTTGCGGTTATGCGACTTCTCTGCCCAAAATAAAACTGCGTTGGTATGTGGCGTTTTATATCTTGATTGCGGCGGCAATTCTTACTAAAGGGCCTGTGGGGATTGTTTTACCTAGTTTAGTTATTGGCTCGTTTCTATTTTATGTGGGTCGTGTGCGAGAAGTTGCGGCAGAAATGCGCTTATTATTAGGTGGCTTAATAATTAGTGCGATCGCATTACCTTGGTTTGGGCTAGTTATTGGACGTAATGGCAATGCTTATATCAATTCATTTTTTGGCTATCACAATCTCGAACGTTTTACAGGAGTTGTCAATCATCACTCGGCTCCTTGGTATTACTATTTTGTGGTTGTGTTGCTAGGTTTTGCTCCTTGGTCGATTTATCTACCCGTAGCAATTACTAAAATAAAGTTACAAGCGCGATCGCATTGGCAAAATCAAGAACGCGCTTATCAGTTAAGTTTGTTTGCCTTATTTTGGTTTCTAGGTATTTTTTGCTTTTTCACAATTGCCGTTACCAAGTTACCCAGCTATGTATTACCTCTAATGCCAGCCTCAGCTATTTTGGTAGCATTGCCTTGGAGCGAACCAATCCCTTATCAGCCTAGTTGGAAATACCGCAGATTTTTCTATATCAGCCGTTGGTTGAATGTAGGGTTAGTTTTAATTTTAGCTGTGGCACTATTTTTAGCACCGGGTTTAGCAGGTGTAGATCCAGCTATTCCCAATTTACGCCAGCTAATCCAACAATCAGGTTTACCCGTTACAGCCGGGACAATCTGGGCGATCGCGGGAGTTGGGGGAGGCGTTTTACTCCTATGCCGTCAAGGGCAATGGCTATTAAAATTAAACTTAGCCGCATTCATAGCGTTTGTAATTTTTGTGATGATGCCTGCCTCTTTTTTAATCGATGAAGCAAGGCAAGTACCCTTAAAAGAATTATCCGCGATCGCGGCGGCGGCTCACGTCCCAAATGAAGAATTGGTAATGATTGGCTTCAAAAAGCCGAGCGTAGTATTTTATAGTCAATTGCCCGTAACTTACATCAAAGAAACTGATGCAGGTATAAACTACGTGCAGAAGCTACTAACATCAAAATCTGCTTCATTTTCGGCAATGGTTTTAGCTCAACCAAAAAAGCTAGTTAAGTTAGATCCCGCACTCAATTACCAACAATTAGGCGAAGCTGGAGCTTATCGACTAATCCGAGTTGCTAAATAGATTGACTTTGTTCCCTAGATAAAATCGGTCTGAACAATTCAATTAACTCCAGTTACTAGCCAAATTGAACCTCTATTGGAATAAACATAAATAAGATATCAACGAGTATGGAGGGATTTGAACCCCCGACCCTCAGAACCGGAATCTGATGCTCTATCCACTGAGCTACATACCCACATATCCTGCAATTATAGCAGCGATCGCAAGCTTAGTAAAATTTTTCTGCATTAGAACATCAAAGTGCGATCTTGTAGTTTTATTTGGGCATCCTAACTTTGACAGCGATATTAATCAGCGTCAAAAGTTGTTTTACCGGGAGTTGCTCGGATGCCTATAGGATTGCCCGAATTTGTAGAAAACCCCGAACCGCGTTGTCCGGTAATTTTGCTGTGCGATACTTCTGGTTCAATGGCGGGTGCGCCCATTGATGCTCTAAATGAAGGATTAGCGACCTTTAAATCAGAAGTGTATCAAGATGAAATCGCCGCGCTGAGAGTAGAAGTTGCGATCATAACTTTTGGTCCCGTGCAGTTGACACAAGATTTTGTCACGATTGACAATTTTACATCACCAAGATTAGTTGCTGATGGTGTAACCCCGATGGGTGAAGCAATTGAGTATTCGTTGGACTTATTGGAACAACGCAAAGTAACTTATAAAAATAATGGCGTGCAATACTATCGCCCTTGGGTATTTTTAATTACCGATGGAGCGCCTACAGATAGCTGGTATGATGCCGCCCAACAAGTAAGACAAGCTGAAGCAAAGAGTCGGTTATTGTTCTTTGCTGTCGGCGTAAAGGGTGCAGATATGAATACTCTCAAACAAATTGCTGTGCCAGAACGTCCGCCTGTGTTGTTGGATGGGATGAAATTTAAAGAAATGTTCCACTGGCTCTCAGACTCAATGAAACGAGTTTCTAGCAGCCAAGTCGGGGGATCAATGATTGTATTGCCTGCCGTAGGTTGGGGTCAAGTTGCAACATAAGGGACAAGGAGATTTTATGCAGTGGAGAGCGATCGCCCGTTCCACCGTTGGAACAAGTCATGTCAAAAAGCAAATGCCCTGTCAAGACTACGGTGGCTACAAGGTCTTAAATAACGTCATTATTGGGGCTGTAGCTGATGGTGCAGGTAGTGCAAAATACGCCGAAATTGGCGCTAAATTAGCCGTTGAGAGAGCTTTGGGATTTCTCACAAATATAGAAAGGTGGTTGCAAAAGCGCAAAAACTTTTGGCAGTCTCACCCGCAGCCGCTATCAGAGGAACAAGCCAGCAAAATTTTTACCAAAATGACTAAAAAGGTAATTGATGCGCTGGCAACGCAAGCAGCAAGCAATGGTTACTTATTTGAAGACTTGGCTTGTACGCTTTTGGTGTTTGTGGCGACTCCTAATTGGGTGGCGGCGATGCAAATTGGCGATGGATTTATTGCTGTGCGCTGTCAGCAAGAAAGCTATCAATTGCTGTTTCCACCGGATAAAGGCGAGTACGTCAACGAGACAACTTTTGTTACTTCCGCTAATGCCTTGCGATCGCTGCGGGTAGAAGTAATCAAAGGCAAGCCAAAGTATATTTTTGCGGCAACCGATGGACTAGAAAGAGTAGCGATTAAGATGAGTGACTTTACACCTTTTGCGCCTTTCTTTGCGCCGTTTGAGGAATATCTGCAAGAAACCAGCAACCCCGAACAAGAAGACACATATTTAATGAGTTTTCTAAATTCTGACAGGCTAAATTCCCGTACTGACGACGATAAAACCTTACTTTTGTGCTGCTATGATGACAATTCTCACTCGCAGTAGCGATCGCCAAACAGTTTCTTTGGGTAATAAAATTGCTAGTAGCGGTGAAGGGGAAGTTTGGGAAACTAACTTTAGCGGCACTTTAGCGAAGATTTATCACGATCCAACACCAGAGAGAATCGCCAAGCTAAAGGTAATGCTGGCAAATCCGCCCGTAGATCCGATGAAAAGCAAAAATCATATTTCTATAGCTTTTCCCCAGGATTTGCTATTAGACGCGGGTGGTAATTGTGTCGGCTTTTTGATGCCAGCCGTTCGCAGTAGTCGAGAACTTCCGAGTATTTATCATCCCAGGTTGCGGAAAAGAAATGCTCCGGGGTTTAACTGGTATTACCTCCACGTTACCGCCTTAAATACTGCCTAGATTATTCAAGCAATTCATGAGAAGGGCTATGTTTTAGGCGATATCAAACCGCAGAATATTTTGGTCAACGAGCGCGCTTTGGTTGCGGTAATTGATACTGATTCTTTTCAAGTGCGCGACTCCAAGACAGGGAAAGTCTACCGTTGTACTGTGGGTTCTGATGGTTTTACACCTGTGGAACTATTAGGGAAAGATTTTTCTACGACAGATCAGACTGAGATATGCGATCGCTTTCGCCTAGCGGTGTTGATTCACTACTTACTCTTTGGCTATCATCCTTTTTCTGGAGAGTGGACGGGTGGAGGCGAATCCCCAAGTCAAACCGAACTCATCCGCAAAGGCTTCTGGTACGGCGGTAATAATAGTTTAATTCGCCCTAGTCAAACCACAATTCCCCTTGATGTTGTTCATCCAGAAATTAAGCGACTTTTCCTTAAGTGCTTTAACGACGGACACGCACTGCCTAAGTTACGCCCAACGGCTGAAGACTGGCACAATGCCTTACAAGTTGCAGTTAACGACTTGACGATTTGTGGAAGGGTAGACAGTCATCATCACAGCCGGAGTTACGGTAAGTGCTACTGGTGTGAAAGGTCGGTAACACTTGGTGTTGATATCTTTCCTGGTAATTTTATTACTTCTTCTACAGCAGTCAAAACTACAACTCCATCCACAGTCATTCAGAATATTCCATCCTCAACACCATCAAGCCAGACTCCCATCCAAAAAGCTACGCAATCTTTGCTACCCATCATAATCAATATACTTTCAAGTAAACGGAAAAGTATTTTTATTAGTAGTTTAATTGGTGTATGTGTTGTAAGTGTTTTGAGTGCTTTATCACCAACGAAGCAAGAATCACTATATATTCAGCCGCTTACTGAGCCATCTTCTCAACCCTCTGTAGTACAACAACAAATTTCTGCACCAATTCAAACAGAAATTTTTAAATCACCAGATGAGAGTCCTGAGCCACCAAGATATGTAGATGAACCAGCGCCAATCGAGTCACCAATAATTCAAAGTAATCAGCAGTTTTCTTTATCTGACTTTCCTAAACCCTCATGTGGAGATTTTCTACCCAGTGATTCTACTGTTTATCCACTCAATGTTTATCCTGTGTTTATACCTTACAGCGATGACAACTTAAGTAAAGTCCGCTCTCATTTTTGTCAAGATTCTGTAAAAAAACGTCGAAAAGGCGGTGAGGAATTAGCTGTTCAAGTCTCATCATTTATTGACTCAGAAAAAGCTACAAGTTTTGCTCAATTTATAAACTCTGAGTTTGATGGCGCTATAGTTGGAGAGCCTACAGTGATAGAAACTGACCCAATTACTGCTGCGCGTTTGAAGCAAAAAGAAAGGCAAATAGATAGATTAGCCAATAAATTTTTTTATGAAAAACATCCTGAATTAGTAGAAAGAAAAATCCAAGCTGATGAGGTAGACTTAGCGCAAGAATGGCATCAAATTAGACAATGTATAGTAAACAAAGATAATCTAACAAATGTAGATGAGTGTAAGTGAAAGTTGAATTGAAAATTAGGAATGGCTACTTATCTTTGCTACAAGGCGATCGCTTTTCCTATTCCACCACAACTACTAGCCTAGTTAGCTCTAGTGCGATAGCTTTCTAGTTTTATATTAATTTTATGAGTAATAGTTTTTGGAATGAAGTAAAAACTAAGTATCGCCTTGGGAAACTAATACACGGTAAGGTTGAGCGTCACTTTCCTTTTGGCATTTTTGTTAATATTGGTGACGAGAACGTTAGAGGAATTGTCCAAATTCCAGACTTTGTAGATACCGGAGACATGACACCAGAAATGTATTTTGAGATTGGCTCACCGACAGGAGCAGTCGTCATTGGCTACACTGAGGACGATCGCAATCAAATTTGGCTGAGTGTTAAACCTAGCGTGTTGCAAAGAGCGCTTGTAAAGCTAAAAGTCCCAGCCAGCAGCGAGAGAAGTCTGTAGTTTTAACTGCAATAGTAAACGCGATCGCACTTTTGTTTTCGAGGTAATGCGATCGCAGCTTATCTGTTATATCTTTTTAGAGTCGCAGTCTGTAATAGTTGCAAGTAGAATCAGGAGATAGATGACCGAAGAAAACTACCCAGATGACAATGAGGATTCTGAGGGAGAAAACTGGAACCCACTAGCAGAAACAAGAGATTGGTCGGCGGCTGTAACGGAACTTGCTTGCTTTTCATTAGCTAGGGCAAAGGGCAAAGATTTGATTGAAATAATTGATACTAAACGCGGTTTACTCCGATTCATCTGTATTTTTAAGGATAAAGAACAATGACAGAAGCACAACTCACTGCAACTCAAATCCCAGTAAATGACCTAATCGATATGTTTGCTGCTATCGGAAACCGCAACTATTCCAGATTCCAAGAACTAGAAAATACTTTTGTCTCTCAACATAGTGAGGAAGTTTGGCAAGAAGTTTTTAATTTTCGGTTTTTACCCGCGCTAGATAAGGCTGCTAGTCAGTGGTTACTTGTACAGTGGACAACTGACGGAGTTAACAGCATCAAAACTGTTAGTTAATCAAATATTCCTAAAGTATACCGATGAAACGTGATCGCTTTTCATATTTCACCCCAACTACTAGCAAAGTTTGCCAAGGTGCGATCGCTTTTTAATTCTGTTAAATGGCAGCTTAATTAGTACAGATTAAGAATTGCTAGCAAACCCAAACAACTTAGCCAATCCGCCGAGAATAGCTAAAATCAGACCAACTAAGATTCCTCTACTTATAAAGTCTTGATTTTTCACCCGTTCGTCTATGCCATTAATTCTTTGACTTAAAGTTTTAATTTCGCCCTTAATTTCTGTTTGTCCTATTTTTAACTCGACTACATCTTTTTGCAATCCATCTAGCTTTTGGTCAATTTTACCTAAAATATACTTTAGGTCTTGTTCTATTATTACTGACATTTACTAAGCTCCCAAATAAGTAACTGGTCATGTATACAATACAAACCGCTACACCTCTACTGTAAGCGCGATCGCTTTTTACTGATAATAGTGCGATCGCATCTCAAATAAACTCAACTTTTCCAAACATATCATTAGGTTCAAGCAGTTCCCAAATTGAAATTAGACCTTTAATTACTTCTCCCATAGACTTAGCACCTTGCGAACAGTAAACAATGCCATAATGACTAATTCCAGCTTGGTGTATTCTTAGAAAATCTGTATCTTGAGTAAAAATAGCCCTTTTTTGGGACAAGGCAAATTGTAGTTGGATTAAATCGGAGACACTAATTAAAGATTTTTCTGGTGTAGTAGTTACATCAATTCCTTTCCTGCGTAGCCCTTCTGCTACAGCGTTACTAACATTTTCGTCTAAGTAAAACTTAATTCTTTCTGCCATCTATATCTTTAAGTTTTTGCTGCACAAGAGAAGGAGTTTTATTTTTTAACTCTCTAGCAAATGCTTCATCTGCTTCTATCTGTTCTCTAATTTCCTTCAGATGGTCGTGATAATAAGCCAAAGCTGCATAGACATCCGATAAAGTAATACTAGGATATTGAGAAACAATTTCGTCTGGAGGCATTGCCATTCTTTCATGCCAAATCACAACATCTTGAACTTTAATTCTATGTCCAGCAACATGAGGCTTGCCGCCGCAAACATCTGGGTTTATTTCAATATGTTCTGCAATTACTGATAACTGAGGCATTGCTTTGATTTTAAGTAAACAGTAACCTAGCTTGCTTTACTACAAGAGTATGAGCAAAATTTTTTTGTTTTTGCATTTAATAATTTAACTGCGATCGCGCTTCAAAAAGAGAGCGTTAATGGTGGATTACATAAGTTCTCAATACATCGTTAATTAGAGTCTGATAGCCTTTTTCTCTGGCATGACTTCTAAACCATTCCAGAACTTCTGTATCAATTCTGATGCTAATTTGTTCCGTTTTTGGTTTACGCTGCACCAATTTAGCTTTTTTGAAAAATTCTTCATCTAAAGGCGGAATATCAGAATAATCAATATCTTCATCAGACATTGATATAAGTTCTTCTGCTCTTATCCTTGCTCATTAGAAGTATTTCATTAATCTGTTTGCGTACAATATTCATAGTACAATTTTTTCTTCTTGTTTATTGGCTCTACGGGCTGAAATTATCCTAATTCTTTCTTCTCGTTTTTAGTGGAGGTTAAATATTTGCTACACTGCTACGCCAGCTAGTTTTGGAGATAATTCAGCTTGCCAATTAGCTAAATCTATCAAAGCGCGATCGCGGTAGGCTGCATATCGTTCCTGTTTACTCTTTATTTTCTGGGGTAATTCGGGCAAAATGCCAAAATTGGGCGGCATTGGTTGAAAATGTTTAGGCGAAGCGGAACTAATAAATTCAAACAGCGCTCCCATCATCGTTGTTGTTGGCAAAGTTAAAGGTTGCTTACCTAAAGCTAACCGGGCGGCATTTGTTCCCGCCAACCAACCCCCGGCGGAGGCTGCGGTGTAGCCCTCTGTACCAATTATTTGTCCGGCGGCTAAAACTGTAGAATGGTGCTTAAATTGCAGGCTTGGTTGCAATAACTGAGGCGCGTTGATAAACGTATTGCGGTGCATCACGCCCAAACGCACAAACTCAGCATTTTCCAAACCAGGAATCATCTGAAATATCCGCTTTTGTTCGCCCCAACGCAAGTTTGTTTGAAATCCTACCATGTTCCACAACTGCCCCGCCTTGTCTTCTTGGCGCAGTTGGACTACCGCATAAGGACGCTCTGATTTATTTTCGATAGCGCGAAAATTGCCTTTACGGGCATCAAATAAGCCTACAGGCTTTAAAGGCCCGTAACGCATCGTATCCTCACCGCGCTGCGCTAATTCTTCAATCGGCAAACAAGCTTCAAAAAATTTAGCCGTTTCGCGCTCAAAATCCTTTAATTCTGCTTGTTCGGCGGCACACAATTCTTGGCGAAAGTGCAGATACTGTTCCCGGTTCATTGGGCAATTGAGATAGTCAGCATCGCCTTTGTCGTAACGGGAGGCAAGAAAAGCAAGATCGCGGTTAATTGATTCGCCAACTACAATTGGGCTGGCGGCATCAAAAAAACTCAGGTATTCCATCCCCGTAAATCGTTGCAAATCTTCAGCAAGTTGGGGGCTAGTTAAAGGGCCTGTTGCTAAAACTACAATCCCTGGTGGAATACTCTCAACTTCTCCTCGTCGCAGTTCAATTAGTGGATGTTCTGCAAGGGTATTAGTTAAGTCGTTGCTAAATTTCCCCCTATCTACAGCTAAAGCGCCGCCTGCGGGTACACAGTGTTCGTCAGCTTTAGCAATAATAATTGAATCAAGCTGACGCAACTCGGCGTGCAGTAAACCCGCCGCGCGATCGCTCGATTGCGCCCCAAAGGAATTACTACATACGAGTTCCGCTAATTCTTGGGAGTGATGAGCAGGGCTGGATCTATGGGGGCGCATTTCATGCAATATTACTGGTACTCCCGCCGAAGCAATCTGCCACGCTGCCTCTGTTCCCGCAAGTCCGCCGCCGATAACATGAATTGGTTGTACCATCAATAACCTTTTAGTTTAAAAGTGAGTTTTTTAGCTAGTTCAATAATTGAGCGATCGCATTTGGCATCGGCAATATAATAATTACCAGCAACGCCATTGCAAGTATTCCCAAAACATCGCGCTTATTATCTAGTTCGCTAATATCATTTAACGCTGGTTCGTCGGCAATGGGCATAAAAAATAAGATAATTGCCCATAACCAAAAACCGGGTTGGAGTAGACAAAGCCCTATTAACAAACATCGGGAAATTTGACCTATTGCTACACCGTTGCGTTGTCCGAACATCGCATGGATAATATGACCGCCATCGAGTTGTCCTACAGGTATCAAGTTCAAAGCTGTAGCGATCATTCCTAATAACCCGGCTACGGCTACTGGATGCAAGTCTAGCCCGCGATCGCTAGCAAGTTGAATGCCCAAAGTCAATTTACTTAGCAGCGCTAATAATAATGAATAGTTGGGGTTTAAGGCATTGGGGTTTAACAGTTGTTCGGCTTTTTCTGGCAGCGATACAACCGTAGAATGAGCTAAACCCCAAATTAGTACGGGTATAGTCACGACAAAACCTGCCAACGGGCCAGCAATGCTGACATCAAATAATGCCTTACGGTTGGGGACGGGGCTACGCATTTGAATAAATGCGCCAAATGTACCTAAAAATGCTGGAAAAGGAATAAAATACGGCAGCGTTGCCCGAATTTTGTAATATCTTGCTGCTAAATAATGCCCTAGTTCATGGATACCCAAAATAGTCATTAAGGCGATCGCATAAGGCAAGCCGCTCAGTAGTATTGCTGGGTCAGATTTTAATAAGGCGACATTACTGGCATTAGCAATTTCTACGCCCACCAAGGTAGTAGTGTAAATAGTTGCTATTAGTAGTCCCAGCGCTAGACCAGGGCGAGTTAATTTATTATTGCGTTTATTTGCAGCCGCTTGAGCATTGGGAACCAAGGCAAAAAATGGCTTTCCAGTTGTATCTTCTTGAAACAATACTAAAAAGCGATCGCCAAACTCTGAACGAACGTTCTCTTTAATTCGCTCGTAAGCCTGGGATGAAGATTTTTCTCTCAACTGTCCGCGACAAATAATTGCTTGGGGTCGATACTCAATATTGTTTACATAGAATACAGACCAAGGAAAACAATTTCTCAGCTTAGTTTCTTCAGTTTTATCAATTGGGCGCAGTGGTGCAGGCGGTGGGGATACATCTTTTACTGGCGGTGGTTCAATTGCGGATGATTGATCTTGTGTAGGTGTTAATTTTTTTCGCCCTTTTTGATGCAGTTTCAGGTAGAAAAATATGCTCAATATACTCATGCCTATTAATAGTTCTATAGGCGGTAGCTGCTTTGCACCATAAATTACAACCCAAAGACTCCAAACAAAAGGAGGTATCATTAACACCAACCACAGCAGCCAAACGGGAGTAGTTGTAACTCCTATTACGCTCCGGCGCACTATTAAATAAGTAAATAGTGCCATAAGTAAAAGAATAATCCAGTCAATTATCATGCTATTAAAATAAAGTTTAATTATGTTTTCTATTATTTGAGAATGCCAAATTTACTTAAAAAATCTGACATACTGCGTTCATAATCAAAAAACCAGAGCTTTTTAATAACGGTGGCAGTGTACTCAGATTCTTCCCATCCCACCCGTGCTGACGTGACTAATTCTTTACCGATTTCAGCCACCCGTCCTCCCAAACAACCGCAAACTGTATTAGACAATATTTATGCTTTTTCACCCAATCGAGACACTTTAGGAGGGACTGCTTATCTTATTGTAGAAAAAGAAGGCAATATCTTGCTAGATTGTCCAGCCATAGACGAAATAACCTCTGAATTTTTGACTTCGCACGGCGGTGTAAAGATTCTATTTATCACTCATCGGGGCGGGATTGGCAAGGCGCGAGAGCTTCAATCAACTTTTAATTGTGAAGTTTTAATTCAAGAGCAAGAAGCATACTTATTACCAAAAGTCAAAGTAACGACTTTTAGGCAAGAAATTACTCTCGCTCGGTCAAGAGTAATTTGGACACCGGGGCATTCTCCTGGCTCCTCCTGCCTTTATTCTCCTAGTAATGGCGGCATTCTGTTTACTGGGCGGCACTTACTGCCAAATCAGCAAGGAGAACCTGTACCCTTAAGAACTTCTAAAACTTTTCAATGGCATTGGCAAATTAATAGCTTGCAATTACTGCGGGAAATCTTCACGCCCGAAACCTTGGCCTATATTTGTCCTGGAGCAAATATAGGCTTTCTTAGAGGTAAGAAGGCGATCGCCAATGCGTACCCGCAATTAGCGCAGTTAGATTTGGATACATTAAAAAATTTGCCAATTATTGTCTAGTTTTGACCACAATTTTTTAAGCTGCTTTCGCTACTTCAGAATCACTTGTCAATAGTTCTACGGCGGCCTCGTACTGCGCGTCCGCATCTGTGCCGATTTGTTCGCGGGTAATTGGTTCTAATTTAACTACGTGATCGGGTGCAATGCCTAATTTGTTGATGTCTCGATGGTTGGGTGTTTCGTATTTAGCAACCGTAACAGCTAATCCCGCACCATTAGACAAATCAAATAAAGACTGAATTAAACCTTTACCAAAAGTAGTTTCTCCGACCAAAGTTGCCCTACCGTTGTCTTGTAGCGCTCCGGCTAAAATTTCACTAGCGCTCGCTGATCCTTTATTAACTAAAACTACCAGTGGATCGTCTGTCAATGCCGAGCCATAAGCTTCAAAACTGCCTTGAATCCCTTGACGGTTCACAGTATAAACAACCGTGCCTTGGTCTAACCACAGCCGAGCAATTTCAATTCCAGCTTGCAACAAGCCGCCGGGATTGTTCCGCAAGTCAAGAATATAAGCATTAGCGCCTTGCTTTTCTAAACTATTAATGGCATGAGCAAGTTCTGTTGTGGCATTGGCACTAAATTGAGTCAAGCGGATATAACCAATGGGAACGTTTTGGGGAGAATAACGCAATTGCGTGACGACAGGATTTAGAGCAATGCGATCGCGCCTTAAATCGATTTCTTTGCTTTCTTCGCCCTCCCGCTCAATTGTCAAGTAAACGTGAGAGCCAATTTGTCCCCGCATCCTTGCTGCCGCTTCATCTAAGGTAATTTCAGTTGTGGGCGTACTATCAATGCGCTTAATGCGATCGCGTGGACGAATACCTGCTTTATCTGCAGGAGATCCGGCTATTGGTGCTACTACTTCCAAGACTCCTGTTTTTACATCTAAAGCAATTTGTAAACCTACTCCTGTCAACTCTCCAGAAGTATTTACCTGTAAACTCCGATACTGTTCCGGGCGCAAAAATCGAGTAAATGGATCGTCAAGAGTAGCAATCATCTTTTGGACGGCATCAAAAGCTGCTTCATCATCATTAAGCGGCTGTTTGAGCATCTTTTGCTGCACTGATGCCCAATTTTGGTGGTTAAAAGTATCATCTAAGTAGGTACGGTTAACAATTCTCCATGCCTCAGAGACTAACTTTTGTTCCTTAGTCAGTGCTGCGGCGGGCGATATCCAACTACTCAAGGCGACGGAAAAAGACAGTATTAGTAAGATTGCGACCTTGAAAATTCGTTTGTATATTACACTCATCTAACTATTTTCCCTCAATCTCCCCCAAACTTCGCCTCAATTGTCAGCCGAAATTATGAAATCATCCTCTCGATTATGTTACTTTTTTTATAGAACTAATGCAGAAATACTCAGCTAACTGCCAACTTTAAGGAACGCAACTAGCTACCGCACAGCCAAAACGACTGCATTGAGCAACAATAAAAGAAGTGCTAGATGCTTAGAAACTTGTGCAAATCTAAGAAAACTGACTCTTATAACTAATTTTAGTTTTGGGAGTTTAAGAACTGTAATCCATTCTCAGGAAATTTACTAATTGTATGGCAAACGTTTATGACTGGTTTGAGGAGCGCTTAGAAATTGAGGCGCTTGCTGAAGATGTAACCAATAAGTATGTGCCTCCCCACGTCAACATTTTTTACTGCTTTGGCGGCATCACTTTAACTTGCTTTTTGATCCAGTTTGCCACTGGGTTCGCCATGACTTTCTACTACAGACCAACGGTTGCGGAAGCTTACACTTCCGTACAGTATTTAATGAACGATGTGAACTTCGGTTGGCTGATTCGTTCTGTCCATCGCTGGTCTGCAAGCATGATGGTGTTGATGATGATTTTGCACACTTTCCGGGTTTACCTCACTGGTGGTTTTAAAAAGCCCCGTGAATTAACTTGGGTTACGGGTGTAATTTTGGCAGTCATTACCGTTTCTTTCGGGGTAACTGGTTACTCTTTACCTTGGGATCAAGTTGGCTACTGGGCTGTAAAGATCGTAAGTGGTGTACCAGAAGCAATTCCAGTAGTTGGTACGCTTATGGCTGATCTATTGCGTGGCGGTTCAAGTGTAGGTCAAGCAACATTGACTCGGTACTACAGCGCTCATACTTTTGTATTGCCTTGGTTGATTGCTGTTTTCATGTTGCTGCACTTTTTAATGATCCGCAAGCAAGGCATTTCTGGACCTTTGTAATTTAAGCTGTTAGCAATTGCTAGTCGCGCTTATTCACTATAAAAAGGAGAACATTTGACTGATGGCAACGATTAAAAAACCGGACTTAAGCGATCCAAAGTTACGCGAAAAACTCGCCCTTGGCATGGGTCATAATTACTATGGCGAACCTGCTTGGCCCAATGACTTGTTGTATATGTTCCCCGTTGTAATTTTGGGAACAGGCGCTTGTATTGTTGCTTTGTCTGTCTTAGACCCTGCTATTACTGGAGAACCAGCAAATCCTTTTGCAACTCCATTGGAAATTTTACCAGAGTGGTATTTGTATCCAGTGTTTCAGATTCTTCGCTCAGTTCCGAGTAAGCTTCTGGGAGTATTAGCAATGGCTTCTGTACCGATTGGGCTAATTGCTGTTCCGTTCATTGAGAACGTTAACAAGTTTCAAAACCCTTTCCGTCGTCCTGTTGCAACAACTGTGTTCATGATTGGTACGTTAATTACCTTGTGGCTGGGTATTGGTGCTACTTACCCAATTGATAAGTCATTTACCCTAGGGCTATTCTAAATTAACTTAGCTACGGTAAAGAATTATACTTTGACACCTGTAGTTTCTTCGCCAGCATTATGCTAGTAAGGTTCCACAGGTGTCAATTTTAATAAAGTGATTGCTTATAACCCGTGAGCATCGCTAACTTTACAGAGTAAAAGTAGTAGGAAAAACTTTTTTCTTTAGGCTCTTGGCTAATTATTGCTCCCCCTTAAATTAAACTGCGGTCGCGCTGGGCTATGTTAAAGCAAGACCATTTGACGGTGTACAGCAATCTTGAGCTTCTCAACCAAGTACAACAATGGTTTGAGCAATTTTGTTTGCAACATCCATCTCAACAAACATTGTATTCAAAACGAGAGCTTTACCGCCTCAATTTAGCTTTAGCAGAAGGTTTTACAAACGCTGTTCGTCATGCCCATCAATCTTTACCGCCAGATACAACTATAGATATTGATTTGAGTCTTTGGGCTAATAGATTTGAAATTAGAATATGGGACAAAGGTAAGCCATTTAATCCTGATGTATTAACTGAGCCAAAACCGGGTACGCTTCAAGAAGGCGGTTATGGTTGGTTTTTGCTCCGGCGTTTGGCAGACCGAGTAGTATACGAGCGCGACGCTGATGGCAGAAATTGTTTGCTGATTGTTAGATACGGGACTTTGAGGTAGGCATTAATAGCGGTTATGTTGCGACAAGAAAAGCTCTGCATAGGGAAAGATCGCTCTATCACAAAGTTACAGTTACAGGATGCGGATAACCATCAGTTAAAGGGTCGAGGTTTGAACCAGTTACCCACACTTGATTATCTTTGATATTAATGATTTTGCGCTTGCCACCTCTAGCAAATTCTATATCCATACCTGGGTAAAGTTCTGGTAATATTTCTGAATCGGCGATCGCAATTCCTGCCCTAGAATTATCTAATGATGCGATCGCAATCCCATTAAGCCAGTCTGTATTACTGACGTTTGCTAGCGTTAGACGGCGATTAAAGGCAAATTCATCAACGGGTGCAAATAACTGTGCTTGGCATGACTCTACTATTAGCTCGGCACGATTTGTGGGGTAAGCCTGAAGTTCTAAGATCGAGTTTGTCCCCAATTGATGCTCAATTGGCACATACCAATTATTAGCACTTGGTGGCATTCCATAGCTGCGATTAGAAGTTTTTGCTATTGGCTTGTTTAAAGCAGTCTTTTTTTCAGTAGCGTTAACAATTCCCCTTTTACCAATTATGGGGATACCACTAGATTTAACTTCTAAATGGTATTTTAAATCTATTTCTGCGTAGTAAACCACATCATTTTTTTGCTCATCTGTAAATATATTAACAATAGTTTTATTATTACTTTCTTTGTCTATACGACATATAACTTGAGGATAAATTGACTTTTTTGGGCTTTCAAGACGCTGCCAAATTATATTATAAAATGTTGCTTCTACTGGTTGATAATTGCGCCCAAACTCTCTATAAAACCACCAATTTGTTCGACGTACCCAAGTTTCCCATTTAGTATAATTTTCACGTAAAGTAGTGATGTATTTCGGCTTTGAACTTAAATATTTTTCAAGATAATGACTTCTAGCATCGGTGCCTAAAGCATGAATTATATAATCTATTCCAGTCGGATTAAAGGCTCCAGCTACTACGTCGATGCTCGAAGAATAAGTTGATAGTATTCTTTTTGTAGGTAATTCATTTTTTAATTCTTGATTGATACTTCTAGCTATTTGTATGCTGCGCTTCCATTTATTAGGTAACCATCCACCAAGTTCCTCTACCCAAACTTGGTTAATTGAATTGTAAGTAGCTAAAGAATAAATTGGAATGATATTAATTGATAAAACTGGAATATAGGTAATTAGTAATGCAGGTATTATTAGAAGCTGAATTTTGCTAATAACTCGATTTAATTTAATCAATCTAAACTTAGTAGCTAAAAACCTTGTAAATAAAAGGTGGGCTGCCACAGGAATGATAAAAAACCCAGTTAAAATACTTGCTAAGTAATAGCGAATACTAACAGTTCCTCCTATAGAGGAGAGCATACCCGCCATAATTACTGTTGAGCCAATATATAGTAGTAGTAAATGTCTTATATTGTACTTTTTAGTCAATACATATAAAAAAATTAATAGCAGTGAAGCAAGGTATAGATATAATAATGGAGTAGAAAATAAATCACTTAGTGAAAATATTTTGTTTTTACCGTTGTACCAAACAAAATACCAAAATTGGTCGGCAGCTACACCGTTAAAATTGTCTTTTAACCAGGTTATTGTATTTCCTCCAGTCAATATAGAAGCTGTAGTGAAAAATGCGATCGCAGCTGAGGTAAAAACGAGAATCGCTTTAGCTATTTTGTTAGTTTGCTGCTTAAATAAGTTAATTAGAATCACGACCGTGAGAGCAACACTAGAAGGTATGCCGTAATCATTAGACCAAAGGGGCTGAACGCCAATTAAACAACCAGTAAAAAAATAAAATACTTGTGGTTTGTTTTGACAAAATCGGAATAATAATAGGACAATCCAGCTAGTAATAAAGGGTAGAGCGCTACGAGTACCTAAATTACTGTTTCCGGGTCCAGCAAGCTCCCAAAAGAGCAACACTCTATGCACATCGTAAGAAATAATTATGAAAACAAAGGCGGCAGCAACAATCGAATTTTTAATTGAAAAGCCAGATGAAAAAAATAATGTTGTTAGTACAAGTACGTGCAACAAAACTGAAAGTAGATAAATGCTAAACTTGGAAGCAGCAAAATTGCCACCAAAAATATCAGTTATAACTGCTGTTAAATAGGTTGTCCCTAATCCTAGATAAGGATTAAAATCACGACCAGGAATTTCCCCTACAAATATTCTCCGTAAAGGATTAAATGTTTGAAAAGCTCCGTTATAAGCTTTATAATCTAAGTCTAAACTGAAGTTTGCTACCTGTACAAAAACTAACAAAGCAACAGCCAATAAGGTAAAAGGTAATATATTTTTTGGTAAAAATAGTTTTTGTATTTTGTTCATAAGTAGTTCATTGCAACTTGCTTATTCAAAATTCGGTGGATCGAATTGATGCAGACAAGCTTTTAGAAGAGTTTGTATTACTAAGATATTGCCCTTAATTGGACTAATTTTAGTTGGGATTGGTCCTTTGTTTGGATAGCGTCGAGTAACAGGTAATTCTCTAACTAAATAACCTAACTGCACTGCTCTAATAGCAAGATAGTAATGCAACTCATAGCCTGAAAAAGTATTACGAAAAGGTGCAAGACGCGGATCGAGTAATAATCTCCAACTATAAGCACGAAAGCCATTGGTAGTATCTGTGTAACGAAAACCTGCGGATATACTAATTAAAGGAGCATGAATTAAACGGATAGCTAAATAACGATTCCAAGGAGTATTAATTGCTTTTCCTCCTTTAATAAAACGCGAACCTTGAATGTGATCGCACCCTCTATCTAGAGCTTGAATAAAAGAATAAATAGCCGTTGGATCGTCTTTATTATTACCATCAATAGTAATAACTCCCTCATATTGCAACATAGCATAGGCAAAAGCCATACGCATTTGGGCGCTCAATTTACCTTTGCTTTGTTTAGTTAATAAAGCTCGGACAGAGACATTTTTTAGAAAATCTACTTCTAATGAGCCATCTGTACTACCACCATCAGCAATAATTACATCAATGTCTTGCGATATTGCTTGCATATTTTGTAGCTGTTTTCTAATTTTTTCTCCTTCATTAATTACAAAAATGCAGATACAGTACTTGCTTTGTCTCTCGCTTAGTTCTACTGTCGTGTAATTAGGTATTTGCCATTGCTGGTATTTTGGAGAATTATTCGAGTTCATAAATTGGCTGATTTATACTATTAAATCTCTTTCGTTGTTTAGGTAGCTGATTCATTGTGTACAATTTAGATATTAATATTTTTAGAATTTTGAACAATATTTCGCTGTTCTTGATCAGAAATTAAAACAGAACTATTCTTTTCTTCAGCAATATAATAGGCAGCCCATCCTTTAGATTTAGCAAAGATTAACCCCACATATTCGCATAAAATCGCTAAGATTATGGAAATAAAGAAAAACATAATAGCATTTTGAATAGATAGTGTTACCCATCCCTCTGCAACTTTTTCTTTAACTAAGTATACAAGCACCACGTAACCGATATAAACAATGTTAAAAACGCTTGCTAATATACTTAAGTAACTAGCAAAGCGTAAAGGATGTACGGAATTAACTACAATTATTTGTAGAGCAAGATTCAGATATTCAATTAAACTTTTAGTGCGAGCTATTTTATATCTTCTAATCGGTTCGTACACAAAGGTTTGATATCTATAGCCAATGTAAAAACTTAACAAGTGTAAGTAACGATATTTGTCTTGAACTTGAGTAATGGCATTAACTACTTGTCTACTAAATACTCGAAATTGAGTAGCATTTTTAGTTAGAGGTATTTTTAAAAAATGCTGACAAGACCAATAAAATAAATTAGCACCTATTCTCACCCATAATGGTTCTCCTAATCGGTTTTTGCTAACACCAATTAAGATATCTTTGCCATTTTTACACTGCTCAATTAATGAAGGAATTAGCTGCGGCGGGTCGGAGGCTGAAAGCATAACAATTACAAAGTCTCCAATTACTGAATCTAAACCTGATGAAATGGCAATTTCTGTACTGAAGTGTCGAGAAAGGTTTATTAGTCTAATACATTCATATTTTTTTAACAACGAGACGACTTTTTCGGAAGTGTCATCTTCTGAACCATCGTTAATAAGTACCAGTTCATAGTATGTATAATGTTGCCGTAATACTTGCATAACATGAGCAACAAAAGTTTCAATAATTTCTGAGTGATTGTAGAGAGGAGCAATTACAGAAACAAAGCCATCAAAAGTATTCATTAATTATTAGCTCCTTCACTTTCTAAAAACTGAAGTTCGCTGAAAATATCGTAAACATTATCAATTTTTCCTCCTAAAATACAGGTAAAATTTGCCAAGTTGCGATCGCGTTTAAATAAAATTGGTCTGCTGTCATCTACTTCACTTTGGGGTAAAATTGTCTTAACTTCCCATAGGGAATCTATATAGCTACAGCCAGAGAGAATTGGTAGATAACGTGATGCGTCCCTAATCATATAAGGATAGTTGGTTTTACGGCTTGGCTGATGATAAATTTTGCTTATGGCACTGGTGCTACTTTCTGTATCTTGCCAATAACAGTGAGGTGTATACCTAACATGGCTTAGGGTATGCAATTGTTTTGAGGGAAAAGGCATCAGTGAAAAAAAAGGCCCGCACATGACGGTTACTCCCATATTTTTGAGTGATTCTGGAACTTTAATAAGTGCTATCTCAGCTAGTTCGTGTTTCAGTGGTATCGCTGTTAATTCAGAAGCTGAAAGAATTGTATTTATAGCGGAATAGGTACAGTTAAAAATGTATTTAGCTGTAATACAATTTGTACCTATTTTAGTATTAAGAGTAATATTTGTTTTTTCTGAATTGCTACTTTTGTTTACTTTAATAACTTCTGTATTAAATTAAATTTTAATCTTATATGTACTTAAATTGACGAGCATTCTTTCTTTAAGTTTTACTGCATCAAAAACATACTCTTTTGTCTCAAAAACTTCCTCTATTAAATTATTGTTGAAAAGTTTTTTAATGGATAGCGATACTGGTATTAAAGGAATATTGATACGCTGGCAAAAAGTTTTAAACTGTCGTGCGTTTACCTTAGAAAAGTAGCTACTAATTGCGTAATAGTTATCAAACTCACTAATAATACAATCTTGGTAATCGTTAACGAACTTAGAAAAGTTTATTTTGGAGCGTAAAGCAGTTAAAATGCTTCTAGGGTAGTGATAACCATTGTGGACTCTAGCTTGATTGACGTAAGATGCACGTTGAAATAAATCAGCTTCTTTTTCTAGAACAAGTACTGATTTTAAGTATTTTTTTAAGTACAAAGAAACAGTACACCCAAAAAAACCACCACCAATAGCAACTGCATCATAGTGAGGATATTTAACCATAGGAAAAAGGAAGTGTTGAGGTGATTTAAGCTAAGAATACTAAAGTTACACTTAATAAATTTAAAAGTAGTTAAGATACTTGTTACATATTTTAAGATTTGACAAAATTAGCCCTATGATTCATTCTATGTCAGTGTAATTACAGATTAAGATAACGCCTAGCTTGACCCTCGCCAAATTGCGGCTTTTAATGTATGAAACTAGAACCTATAGCGATCGCCGGAATAGGCTGTAGATTTCTGGGTGCTAATAATCCCCAAGCATTCTGGCAACTTTTGCGAGATGGTGTAGATGCGATTACCGAAGTACCCTCATCTCGATGGAATGTAGAAGAATTTTACGATCGCGATCCTACCAAAATAGGCAAAACAAATACTCGCTTTGGCGGGTTTATAGACAATGTAGATCAGTTTGATCCCCAGTTTTTTGGAATTTCACCGCGAGAAGCTGTAACAATAGACCCCCAGCAGCGCCTATTATTAGAGGTAGCATGGGAAGCTTTGGCAGATGCGGGGCAACTTCCAGAGCAACTAGCGGGGACGCAGACAGGCGTTTTTATTGGCATTGGCACGCACGATTATTCGATTTTGTTATGGCAAGATCCAGTTAGCGCTCCTTACGCTACTACAGGTACGGGGAATTGTATCGCCGCAAATCGCATTTCCTACGTTTTTGATTTTAAAGGGCCTAGTATCGCCATTGATACCGCTTGCTCGTCTTCCTTAGTTGCTGTACATTTGGCGTGTCAAAGCTTATGGCAAGGCGAATCTAGCTTGGCTTTGGCGGGGGGGTGAATTTGCTATTACTACCAACTTTGATGGTGGGTTTTAGTAAAGGCGGCTTTATGGCAGATGATGGCAGATGCAAAAGCTTTGATGCTAAAGCTAATGGTTACGTGCGGGGGGAAGGCGCAGGAATTGTTGTTTTAAAGCCCCTAGCGCAAGCTCAGGCAGACGGCGATCGCATTTATGCGGTGATTAGAGGTACAGCCGTTAATCAAGATGGTTTTACTGGCGGTATTGCAGCGCCAAATCCCCAGGCGCAAGCGGCGGTTTTACGGGAGGCTTATAGACGCGCGGGTTGCAATCCAAGCGAGATTCAGTATGTAGAGGCGCACGGTACAGGGACAAAATTAGGAGATTTTGTCGAAGCTAAAGCTTTAGGGGAAGTACTGGTAGAAAATCGGACTAGGGGCAATTATTGCACGATAGGATCTGTAAAAACTAATATCGGACACTCAGAAACCGCCGCCGGAATTGCTTCGCTAATTAAAGTAGCTTTGGCAATGAAAAATAGGCAAATTCCGCCTAGTTTGCACTTTCACAATCCTAACCCGGAAATAGATTTTGATAAATACTTGCTGCGAGTGCAAACAAAGTTAGCACCTTGGGAAACTAATGGAGAATTGGCGTTAGCTGGGATTAATTCTTTTGGTTTTGGTGGTACTAATGCTCATGTAGTCGTTGAAGAAGCGCCACAAAAAGTTAAAAGCAGACAGTTAAAGCGTCCGTTGCAGCTATTAACGATATCCGCTAAAAGTGACAAAGCTTTGCAAGAGTTAGCACAAAGCTATCAAATGTTGCTGGAAGATCCTTTAGTAAATACTAAGGATGTCTGCTTTACTGCAAATACTAAGCGATCGCATTTTAACCATCGATTAGCAATTGTGGCAGATTCTAAAGCTAGTATGCGCGATCGCCTGGCGGCATATACTAGCAAAAATGAAATCGCTGGAGTTGTTGGCAATCAAGTAACAGAAAAAACACCCCCAAAAATAGCATTTTTATTTACAGGTCAAGGTTCCCAATATGTAAATATGGGGAAACAACTGTACGAAACTGAGCCTTTATTTCGCGCCAATATCGAACGTTGCGACGTTATTTTACGCAATTACTTAGATATGCCGCTAGAAAAAATCTTTGATTCGGAAGCTTTAGATAAAACTGCTTACACTCAGCCAGCTTTATTTGCGCTGGAATACTCTTTAGCAACGTTGTGGATGTCTTGGGGAATTATGCCCCAGGCAGTTATGGGGCATAGTGTAGGTGAGTATGTCGCCGCTTGCATTGCGGGAGTATTTAGCTTAGAAGATGGCTTGAAATTAATAGCTAGTAGAGGGCGCTTGATGCAAGAATTGCCTACTGGTGGAGCAATGTTTGCAGTCATGGTAACGGAGGATAGAGTTAGGTATACGATCGCATCTTACCCTGATGAAGTTGCGATCGCAGCTATCAATGGTTCGCAAAGTATTACAATTTCTGGGAAAAGTGAAGCTGTAGATAAAGTTCTTGCGGCTTTAGAAGGTATTAAAGCGACAAAATTAAACGTTTCTCATGCCTTCCACTCGCCTTTGATGGAGCCAATGCTGGCAGAATTTGCCCAAATTGCTCAAGAAGTAACTTACCACCAGCCACAGATCGATTTAGTTTCTAATGTTACTGGGAAAAATATAACAGAGGAAATAGCTAATCCTGAATATTGGTGTCAGCATATTAGGCAGCCTGTAAGATTCTCCGACAGCTTGGATTGCTTGTACGAGCATGGATACAGGATATTTTTAGAAATTGGTGCTAAACCTATTTTGCTAAGTATGGGGCGCAACTGCTTACCCCAAGAAGAAAATTTATGGTTGCCAAGTTTGCGCCCACAATGAGAATGGGAACAACTATTACAAAGTTTAGCCGAGCTTTATGTCCGGGGAGTAAAAGTAAATTGGGCGAATTTTGAGCCTAATTCCGGCAATATCGTCCAATTACCTACTTACCCGTTTCAACGTCAGCGTTATTGGTGGGAAGGCGCTAAATTAAAAAGTCAGCCAACCGTTGCTAGTCATCCCTTATTAGGGCAAAAATTGTCTAATACAGACAAAGAAATCCGCTTTCAATCGATAATTAGCCAAGATTCGCCAGCTTATTTAAAAGATCATAGCTTTAATAATCAACCAATTTTCCCCGCTACAGCTTATTTAGAAATGGCTTTGGCGGCGGGGTTTGAGGCGAACGATTCGGCGCAGATGGTGATTGAAAACTTTGTTATCGAAAAACCGTTAATCCTGACGGAAACCCAGTCGAAAATACAACTAATTCTTACTCCTGAAGATAACGGCTATGCTTGGCAAATATTAAGCCTCAATCCTCAAGATAATTCTTGGCTGCTTCACGCATTGGGAAAAATAAGGGTAGAAAGTACTACTACTGAAGCAATATTACAAGCAAAATGCGATCGCACTATCTCAGTTACAGACTATTATCAGCAAGTAGGAGCGCAAGGATTGGAATATGGTGCAAGTTTCCAAGCTATTACAGAACTTTGGGTTGGCGAGGGGCAAGCTTTAGGTAAAATTCAGCTATCATTAGCCGCCGAAAAATATCAATTTCACCCAGTTTTGCTAGATGCGAGTTTGCAAGTTTTGGGAGCAATATTGCTTGATAATGGCACGACTGATACTTATTTACCTGTAGGATGCGATCGCTTTCAAGTATATCGCCGCCCTGATAATTGTCTGTGGAGTCACGTACAGTTAAAATCTGTTGGGCAGCAAATAAAAGCAGACTTACAACTATTTGATGAAAATAAAGCTTTAGTAGCCCGAATAGAAGGGTTGACTTTACGCCATGTAAATCGCCTTAAACCCGCAAAAGCAGACTTATCAAGTTGGTTGTACGAAGTTGCTTGGCAACCCAAACCTAAAACGCTACAGTCTATAAAAGCCGAAAGTTGGCTGATATTTGCCGATAGTCAAGGGATAGGCGCAACTTTAGTAGATAAGCTTCGGGAAAAAGGCGATCGCATTATATTAGTTTTTCCAAGCCAAACCTACCAAAAAGTAGGCGAAAGCTATTATATTAATCCGATTAATCCTCCTGACTTCCAGCAACTAATAAGGGAGATTAAGCAACCATGCGATAAAGTTGTCCATTTGTGGAGTACAGACGAAACAAATAACGCTCAAGAAATAGGTTGCGGGAGCGTATTACACTTAGTCCAAGCGCTAACTCAAGCAGCAAAATCACCTCAATTGTGGCTTGTAACCAAAGCAACCCAAGCCGTAGATAATCAAACCCCTCTGCAAGTACAACATTCGACTTTATGGGGATTAGGGAGAGTAATTAGATTAGAACATCCCGATTTATGTTGTGTAAACTTAGACTTAGATTCTTTAGAAACGCCCGACTTATTAGCAGAGTTAAACTCTCAAGACGCAGAAAACCAAATTGCTTATCGTCAAGGAATTCGTTATGTTGCTAGATTAGTACGGCGCAATCCTCCTAAAGAAACTGCAACCCAACTAAAAATATCTAGCTATGGAATGCTAGATAACTTAACTTTAGCCCCAGCCCAGCGCCACGCACCAAAACCCGGAGAAGTAGAAATTCAAGTCTGCGCGGCGGGAGTAAACTTTAGAGATGTTCTCAATGCTCTAGGAATGCTGCAAGAGTATTTAGAAGCAATGGGCTTTGCAAAGGCTGCGGATGTCCCCCTGGGTGGCGAATGTGCGGGTAAAATTGTTACTGTGGGAGCCGGAGTAAAAGGGCTGAAAATTGGTGATGAAGTAATTGCGGCACAAGCATTAGGGAGTTTGAGCAGCTTTGTTACAGTTAATGCTCAGTTTGTAATTGTTAAGCCCAAGCAATTAAGTTTTACCGAAGCCGCTACCGTTGCAACTACATTTTTGACAGCTAGTTATGGATTACATTATCTAGCAAAAATCAAACGGGGCGATCGCATTTTAATCCATGCTGCTGCGGGAGGTGTGGGACTCGCCGCCGTACAATTAGCACATATTGCCGGAGCAGAGGTTTTTGCAACTGCAAGCTCTGCAAAATGGGACTTTCTTAAGTCTATTGGGGTAAACAATATCATGAATTCCCGGACTTTGGATTTTGCCCAAGAAATAGCAGAAATAGATATTGTTTTCAATAGCTTAAATGGTGAATTTATCCCTAAAAGTCTAGAAGTTTTAGCTCCCGGCGGTAGATTTGTCGAAATTGGCAAGCTGGGAATTTGGGATGAAAGCAAAGTAAAGCAAACTAGAGCCGATATTAGCTATTATGCTTTTGATTTATTAGACCTATCGGCGCAAAATCCAGGTTTAATTGCAGGAATGCTAGGGGAATTAATGCAAAAATTCCAGCAAGGCATTTTACAACCCCTATCACATAAAGTATTCCCGATTTCTGATGCTGCGATCGCTTTTCGTTATATGGCGCAGGCGAAACATATAGGCAAAGTAGTCATATCTTTGCCCGAAGTAAGCAATCAACTAACAATTAGAGACGATTGCAGCTACCTAATTACGGGCGGTTTGGGAGGAGTGGGGCTAGAAACAGCTAAATGGTTAGTCAATCAAGGTGCTAAACATTTAGTCTTAATGGGGCGCAATATAGAGCGAAATATTAGCCAATTACAAGGCGCTAAAGTTTACTTAGTTCAAGCTGATGTATCTAAGCTAGAGGATGTTTATAGGACATTAAGCGGCGATTTTCCCCCAGTACGCGGTATCATTCACGCGGCGGGAGTGCTAGATGATGGCGTATTGCAAAAGCTTTCTTGGCAGCGTTTTGAGGAAGTTATGGCTCCCAAAGTAGCGGGGGCTTGGAATCTGCATTTAGCAACTAAAGAACTTCCCCTAGACTTTTTTGTCTGTTTTTCCTCTATCACCTCGCTATTAGGTTCCCCTGGACAAGGCAATTATGCGGCAGCCAACGCTTACATGGACGCTTTAGTTCATTATCGTCATCAATTAGGATTGCCTGGTTTAAGCGTCAATTGGGGGGCTTGGGGCAATGTAGGTATGGTAGCTCAATTAGATGTACGCGATCGCCAAAAAATTACCGCTCAAGGAATTGGTACTATTGCCCCAGAGCAAGGATTACAGCTATTAAAAGAGTTATTAGCACAAAGAGCCATTCAAGTAGGCGTTTTACCTGTCGATTGGGCTAAGTTTCCTTACCCGTCGCCATTTTTAGAGGCTGTAATCCCTACTGCGACAAAAAGTAGCTCATCGTCGGAATTTGTACAAAAATTAGAAATAGCGAGCAAGTGCGATCGCCAAACTATTTTATTCGATTTTGTCCGCTCCCAAGTTGCCAAAGTTTTAGGTTTTAGTTCGCCAGAATTAATTGAAGCGAACGAAAATTTTGCTGATTTGGGCATGGATTCGCTTATGGCTGTAGAGCTAAAAAATCGCCTGCAAGCTACTCTAGGTAAGTCTATCGCTCAATCATTAGTTTTTGACTATCCCACCCTCCAAGCGCTAGTCGAGCATCTTCTTGTGGAAGTATTGGCGCTAGATACACAGCCAGAAAAACCAACAGAAGTTGTAATTCCTCCTGAAACGGAGCTTAACGAACAAGTTAAACAAACCTCTCTCGATGCAGATATAGAAATTCCTCCTGAAACAAAGCCTAAAAAGGTAGTTGAACAAACGCCTGTAATTGCAGAAGTAAAAATTCCGCCGCAATTCTACCAATTTTCCCTCGCTCCAGAATACTTAAGCATCCGCCATGACATTGAAGCGGGGCAAAAAATTGGCAATCCTTTCTTTAAAGTCCATGAAGGTATAGCTAGAGATATCACCCAAATTGAGGGGAGAAAATTAATTAATTATGCTAGTTACAACTATCTAGGGCTATCGGGAGAAAAACAAGTTTCCCAAGCAGCCAAAAAAGCAATTAAACGCTACGGTACATCAGTCTCTGCAAGTCGGATTGTTTCGGGAGAAATTCCGCTACACCAGGAATTAGAGCAAGAAATTGCTGATTTTTTAGGCACGGAAGATTGTATCGTCTACATTGGTGGACATACTACTAATGTGACGACTATTAGCCACTTATTTCAGAAAAACGATTTAATTGTCTACGACGCGCTAAGTCACAACAGCATTCGTCAAGGTTGCGCGTTATCAGGCGCTACAGCTATAGAGTTTCCCCATAATGATTGGCAAACTCTAGATCGCATTTTACTAAGTCGCCGTCACCAATACGAAAAAGTTTTGATTGTCGTTGAAGGTATTTATAGTACCGATGGCGATATTGCCCCGTTACCGCAATTGATAGAAGTGAAAAAACGCCATAAAGCTTTTATTTTGGTAGATGAAGCGCATTCAATTGGCGTATTGGGAGATTCTGGGCGCGGTATTGGCGAATATTTCCAAGTTTCTAGGACAGATGTAGATTTATGGATGGGGACGTTGAGCAAATCTTTTGCTAATTGCGGCGGCTATATTGCTGGGAGTAAAGAATTAGTAGAATACCTCAAGTACACTGCACCCGGTTTTGTGTTTAGCGTGGGGATGTCTCCTCCCAATACGGCGGCGGCGTTAGCAGCTTTGCAACTGCTTAAAACTGAGCCAAAACGGGTTACTAAGTTGCACAAAAAAGCTAAATTTTTCTTGCAATTGGCGCAGGAGCGAGGATTGGATACGGGTGCTAGTAACAATTCGCCGATAATACCAATTATTGTTGGGGAAAGTAATCGCGCTGTCCAGCTATCTCAACTATTATTCAAGCGCGGTATCAGTGCGTTACCGATGATTTACCCCTCGGTTGCTTACAATGCTGCTCGATTACGCTTTTTTATTAGTTGTACTCATACTAAGAACCAAATAAAGTTTACCTTAGATGCGCTTAGTGATGAGATTTCTAAAATCTAGCTAATAGGTTAATTCATGAAAATAGCTATTATTAGTTCTGGTTTTTTGCCTGTTATTGACGGCGTAACTGTCACGCAAATTAATAGAGTTCGTGAATTAAGCCATTATGGACACAAAGTTTTATTATTTTGCCCTGACTATAGCCAATTAGCTAAGATTTATCCCAATTGGCAAACTTATACGGGAAACATTTTGCCTGGAGTAAAAGTAGTTAATCTTGATAGCGAGTCATTTTTAGGTTTAGATTTTGAGCGTAATGTTTCTCGAAAATCTTATCAAGTAGTTTTACAAGAATTACAAAACTTTCAGCCGGATATTATTCATGTAGACGAGCCAGAGAGGTTATTTACAGGGTTTTTAAAAATTCCTGGAATAGATTATGCTAAACGGGCTGATATTCCTTGTGTTAGTTTTTTTCATACTAACTTATTAGAATACGGCAAAGATTATTTTTCTACACCTACGGCTATAAATACAATTATTAAGTATATTTTAAAGCTTCCCTTAGCGTGGATTTACAACAATTACGACTTGACGCTAGTTTCGAGCCAAGTTACTCAAAATAATCTTAAAATACTAGGCATAAATAATCTATTAACTGAAGAATTATTAGGTATAAATATAGAGAAGTTTTCGCCAGCACTTAGACAAACAGATTTTTCTGAAAGTAAGTATCAAATTTCAAATATTGATAAAAAAGTTAAGTTAATCTTTTTAGGGCGTTTAACTCCCGATAAAGGTTGGAAATTTACTATAGATGCGTTTACAAAAGCCCAAGAGATAAATCTTGAGAATGTAGCTTTAATTATTGCTGGTGATGGCCCGATGCGCGATCGCATCGCCCAAAAATTAGGTAAATTAACACCAAATATTCATTTATTAGGTAGAATTCCTCCTGATGATGTACCTGCACTACTTGTTAACAGCGATATTCATGTCACAACCTCCGAAAAAGAAACTAAAGGGTTGACTGTTTTAGAAGCTTTTGCGGCGGGAATTCCAGTTATAGCGCCTCGTGCTGGCGGGTTAATAGATAGTATTCAAGATGGTGAAAATGGATTACTTTTTGAAGTGCAAAATATAGAGGACTTTACAACAAAACTCAAAACTTTGATTGATAATCCAAGCTTACGTCAAACAATGGGAACAAAAGCAAAAGAATCTGGTGCTAAGTATAGTTGGGATCGAGCTACTAAAAATTTGCTAAAAATCTGGCAGCAAAGAGTAGCAAAATAAAAGCAATTAAATTTTGTATCAGTTAAGCTAGGCAAAGCGCGATCGCCTTGCTGTAAATTACTCTACCAATGGCTTTAAGATTTTCCCAAGATATTAAATCGCTTCTAGAAAAATTGGCACAGCAGCCCCTAACTCTTGGGGATATTTTGGCAGAAACTTCAGAGCGGGGGTTTAGCTTAGTTATTTCTTTATTAGTTTTACCCTTTTTGCTGCCTGCACCACCAGGACTGACAGGCCCATTAGGTACAGCTTGTATAATTTTAGCTGGACAAATGGCATTAGGAAAGACTTCGCCCTGGCTACCCAAAAGAATAGCCCAAGTTAAATTTCCTCATTGGTTTGTACTGAAACTACTGCAACTGCTAAAAAAAGTAACGCGAGTATTAGAAAAAATTACTCGTCCTCGCTTGTCAAAATTAGCCCAAAGTCCTCAAGCTTGGCGATTAAATGGACTTTGCATTGCTTGGTTATCTGTCTTACTAATTTTACCAATTCCGTTTACAAACCCTATCCCAACAGTAGGAATTTTATTATTAGCCGTTGCTAATTTAGAGGCTGATGGCTTATTGATGTGTATCAGCTATGTGCTGACTATTTTAATTACTCTATTATTTGGAATTATTGGTTACATACTCTGGAAATCACCAGGTTTAATAACAGAATTAATGTTTAGATTTTTTTAGAGGAAGTAGTGCCTAGAATAGGTTTGAAAAGTCTTTTTGTTAATAGCCGAGCAATCAAGATCCCTCTAAATCTCCCTTTTTAAGGGAGACTTTAAAATATTTTCCTCCCTTTTTAAGGGGGCTAGGGGGATCTCCTAAACTTCGCATCCAAACCTACACTTTCTTACAATCGTAAAATCAACCGCGCTAAATTGAAGTAAATTAAAACTCCCGCTACATCCACCGCCGTAGTAATAAACGGCGCAGACATCAAAGCTGGATCTAGACGCAGAGAACGAAATAAAAATGGTAACGCCGATCCAGAAACCGAAGCCAAAACAGAAATTGCAACTAAACTCACGCCTACAGAGATTGCTACCGCCAAGTTGCCTTGTAAAAAGTATGCCCAAACTGTAGCTATACTGCCCAACATCGTACCAAGAATTACTCCAGCAATACCTTCTCTAAAAATTACCTGAAATTGTCCCATAGCGCGGATTTCATCAGTATTCATCCCCCTAATTACTACCGTTGATGACTGCGCCCCCACATTTCCACCTGTACCAGTCAACAAAGGAATAAATGCAGCTAGAGATACTACTTGCTGCAAAAGACCTTCTTGGGACTTAATAATTGTCCCAGTAACAGTATTTGTCAGCAGCAAGACTAATAACCACACTACTCGCTTGCGCGCTACGGTAAGTAAATCAGTTTGAAAGTAATTATCGCCCCCCGACTGTACGCCACCACCTAAAGCATAGATATCTTCAGTAGTTTCTTCTTGGATAATGTCGATGACATCATCTACCGTGACAATCCCAACTAGGCGCTGCTCTCGATCTACGACAGGTACAGCCAAAAAATCATAGCGCTGGATTACTCTTGCAACTTCTTCTTGATCGGTATCTGTGTAGATAAATACCGCCTCTCGCGTCATGATTTCCCCAATCGTTTGCGAAGGTTGAGAAGTTACTAGGTCTCGTAACGACAATGTACCTGTCAAGCGACGCGCATTATCGGTAACGTACAAGTAGTAAATTGTTTCGGTGACATTTGCTAAACGACGAATTCGATCTAATGCTTGAGAAACCGTAAAGCCTTCTTTAAAGGAAATCAATTCTGGTGTCATAATTCGCCCCGCCGTATCAGGCTGGTAGCCTAAAAGCTGGGCGGTGGCTTGTCTTTCGGTGGGGCTGAGTTGTTCTAAAAGACGATTAACAATTTTTGCCGGCAATTCGTCAAACAGCCGCACGCGATCGTCTGGCGACATTTGATCGACAATATCCAACACATCTTGGCGCTTAAATTCTTCAATCAGTGCTTGTTGGATGCTGGAATCTAGATGCTCGTAAACTTCAATTGCTTCACCTTTGGAAAGCAAACGAAAAGCGATCGCTTGCATGGCTTCGGGTAAGCCTTCGATAGCGTCGGCGATATCGGCGGGCTGTACAGGTACTAAAATAGCTTTAGCTCCCTGCAAGTCGTTTTGCTCTAGTAACGCTTGCAGTTGACTCCGCACCAAATCTCGTAACTCTCGCCGCGAAACATCCTGAAGGGTAGATGATAAATTATTATTTTCTGTCAAAGCCTACTACCTTCCTGCCGCCAATCGCTCGATGTTGCTGCTTTTAGTCTAGGGGATAGAGGTATTACATAGGTGAAATTGTTCTTGATATGCGCGAAGCGCGTTTATCTAAACAACCGCACTAATTCCATCCCCAACTTGACGCTGACAATTCCGACTATTGCGCTACCTGCCCAATAAATTAAACCTAGTACAAAACGTTTACCACTAAAGAGAATAACTGTATCTAATGCGTAAGTAGAAAACGTAGTATAAGAACCCAAAAATCCTGTTGCTATCAATAATCTTACTTCTGGAGTGATTGTTATGACTGTTTCTGTTGCCAACGTAAAAATTAATCCCATCAAGAAACAGCCACTAATATTGACAAAAAAAGTACCGTAAGGAAAGGCAACCCCAAAACGCTGTACAAACCATAGGCTAAGGTAGTAGCGGCTCAAAGCGCCAGAAATCGCGCCTAAACTAATAGCTACTGGATTACGAATTGCGGCATCATTAAATATCAAAATCCAAACTCGCAAGTAGTGATTAAAGAGAATTAGCCTAAACTACATTATTTTGGCTCCCTCTAAAGTTAGATTCTTTACAATTTAGATTGTGGAGAAGAAATATGATTATTGCGATCGCCAAAACTATCTAAATTAAATAGCAATAAGTCTTACCCTGCAAATATGATTTTAGGTCGATACAATAAAAGTAATTTTTAAGTAATAATGCTGCTAAGAAAAACGATTAGATTGCGCTCCAGCATTATTGAAAATACGAGAAGTCCGTTAAAGATGGTTGGATAAGGACGAAAGCGCGAGATCGATAGTTGTTACTAAAACAAAACTAACAGCAAACAATTGTGACCTCTTGCCATTGGCAGACAAAATATACCGCTAACGAGGAGATAAAGCTATGACGAATGAACCAAACGATATCCAAATTGAAATTATTCCCCAAGGTAGTGCAATCACACCGCAAACGAACGCTCTAGTTGAAAGTGAAATGGCTGGAGAAAGCGAAGATGTGAAAAGCGAAACTAAAGCCTTAATTGACGCAATTAAAAAACGCGCTCAAGTCGAAGCACAATCTGCCGGAATTCTCACCCGTGAAGCTTATCTTAATGCTGTAAAACGGGCGCGGACAACAATTGAGGAAAATAAACTAATAGAACGCGATCGCATTGAGCATTCCTTTGAAATGGTGCAAAGGGAAGCAGAAAAAAACTTTAGTTCCGCACTCAAAGAAGTATCGGAAATCGGCGATCGCCTAACGGATGCGGCGAAAGCAGCTTGGGATGTCATGACTGCACCTCGCCCTCGTCTTTAGGAGATAGATAGTGTAGAGATAGGCAAATAAATGTCTCTACACTCCCTTTTTGCAGCAAGATGACAATGAATGCTAGATAATGGGGGAATTTGCATTTCTTACAGCACCCTGTTTTCAGCAAATATATACGAACTTATGCGAACTCACTATTGCGGCGAAGTTGATAAAACAGATATTGGAAAAACCGTCAACCTATATGGATGGGTGGATCGTCGCCGCGATCATGGAGGCGTGATATTTTTGGATCTGCGCGATCGCACGGGAATTGTGCAAATCGTCAGCGATCCTGTGCGTACTCCCACTTCCTACGACGGGGCCAACTCCCTCCGTAACGAGTATGTAGTGCAAATTACAGGTATAGTCACTCAGCGCCCCGAAGAATCGTTAAACCCGCGTTTGTCTACAGGGGAAATAGAAATTTATGCCGAAAGCATAGAGATACTCAACGCTGTTCGCAAACAACTACCTTTTCAAGTTGCAACTTCCGAAACCGAGTCAGTAAAAGAAGATTTGCGGCTAAAGTATCGCTACTTGGACTTAAGACGCGATCGCATGGCGAGAAATTTACAGTTGCGTCACCAAGTTGTTAAGGCTATTCGTCGCTACCTCGAAGACGAACAAAATTTTATAGAAGTTGAAACGCCAATTTTGACTCGTTCTACCCCAGAAGGCGCTAGAGATTATTTAGTCCCCAGTCGTGTAAATCCTGGAGAATGGTTTGCTTTGCCCCAGTCACCGCAATTATTTAAGCAATTATTGATGGTGTCAGGGATGGATCGTTATTATCAAATTGCCCGTTGTTTCCGTGATGAAGACTTACGCGCTGATAGACAGCCAGAATTTACGCAATTAGACATGGAAATGAGCTTCATGGCTCAAGAAGATATTATTGGTTTAAATGAAAACTTAGTCTGTCATATCTTCAAAACTGTTAAAAATATCGATTTGCCTCGTCCTTTCCCCCGGCTGACTTATGCTGAAGCGATGGAGCGCTATGGCAGCGATAAACCGGATACGCGCTACGGTTTGGAACTTGTTAATGTTTCAGATTTATTTAGCGAATCGGGGTTTAAGGTATTTTCTGGCGCGATTGCTAGTGGCGGGATCGTGAAAGTGCTGCCAATTCCTGGCGGAAATAAGGCGATTTCCAATGTTCGTATCAAGCCCGGTGGCGATTTATTTAAAGAAGCAAGTGTTGCTGGTGCGAAAGGGTTAGCTTATATTCGGGTGCGCGATGATGGCGATATTGATACAATTGGAGCGATTAAAGACAACTTAAGTCCAGAGCAAAAGCAAGAGTTATTTAGCCGTACTGGGGCAAAAGCTGGGGATTTGATGCTATTTGCGGCAGATAAAGCCGAGGTAGTAAATAAGACCCTCGATCGCCTGCGGACTGCGATCGCGCTGGAGTTAAATTTAATTGATGTCGAAAAAATTAACTTGCTGTGGGTAACAGATTTTCCCATGTTTGAATGGAATGAGCGCGAAAAGCGGTTAGAAGCATTGCATCACCCTTTTACGGCTCCCCATCCTGACGATTTGCACGACCTTAAAACTGCAAGAGCGCAAGCTTACGACTTAATATTCAACGGCTTTGAAATTGGCGGCGGTAGTTTGCGGATTTACAAAAAAGAAATTCAAGAACAAGTATTTGCGGCCATCGGGTTATCACAAGAAGAAGCAAATAGTAAGTTTGGCTTTTTGCTAGAAGCATTTGAATACGGTACTCCACCTCATGGCGGAATTGCTTACGGTTTGGATCGGCTAGTAATGCTGTTAGCTGGAGAAGATTCAATTAGAGATGTAATTGCTTTTCCTAAGACACAGCAAGCTAGTTGCTTATTGACGGATGCACCTGCAAAGGTAGACGACAAGCAATTAAAAGAACTGCACGTTGCTTCTACCTACAATCCTGAAGCTTAATAATTTTGAGTTTTTAGTTTTGATTAATTAGAAAATGAATTGATTCAAAACTTCCTAGTTCAAAATTATTCACTTATCCCATTCCTATGAATCGAATTTTTACCCCTGTACAACAGTTTTTACTTACTTGGCTGCTGATTTTAACCACAGGATGGGCGACCCTTAGCGCGTTGAAATACGTGGGCGAGTTGCTAAGTATTTTAATTACGGCTGGATTAATTGCTTTTCTGCTCAACTATGCTGTAGCTGCCTTAAGCCGCTTTTTGCCTCGTGGTGTTGCTGCTTTACTTGTCTACTTGCTTGCAGGGGTAACAATTGTAGTTACTGCCTTAACTATCGTACCGCCTGTATTTAACCAAGGGCGGCAATTTGTAATCAACTTACCTTCTTTACTAGAAGGAGGTCAAGAACAACTTACCACCTTTCAAGATTGGAGTGTACAACACAACTTGCCCTTCGACGTGCGGATATTGGCATCGCAACTCCTAGATCGAGTCCAGACGCAAGCAGAAGCGATCGCATCTACAGGGTTAGGTTTGGTTCTTGGTACTTTTAACTGGGTTTTGGACTTAATTTTGATTTTGGTAATCGCCTTCTATATGTTGATCGATGGCGAGAGACTATGGTTATCCATTACTGGGGTATTTTCTCCCAAAATTCGTGATGGCTTAACCGAAGCACTGCGGCGCAACCTGCAAAGGTTTGTCTCTGGTCAATTGCTATTAGGCTTATTTATGGCGGTTACTCTTGCTTTGGCGTTTTGGCTAATGAAAGTGCCATTTTTCTTGTTGTTTGCCGTAGTTATTGGCTTACTAGAAATAATTCCCTATATAGGTGCAACTTTAGGAATTGCGATTGTTACAGTTGTCGTTGCTTTTATTGATGGGTGGCTGGCGTTGCAAGTATTAGGAACTGCGATCGCAATTCAACAGGTAAAAGATAATTTAGTTGCTCCCCGGATCATGGGCAACCTTACAGGTTTATCACCAGTAATTATCTTTATTTCTCTATTATTAGGCGCTCAAATCGGCGGGTTACTAGGCATAATTTTAGCAATTCCCCTTACTGGTGTAGCTAAAAGTTTGGCAGAAATTGTTGTCGATCCGCGATTACCACCGCAGACGGGATCGTTTTTCCATAATCCTTTTGCCAAAGATACTATTGATATAACTACAGAATTTACAAAAAATTCTGATAGTGATGGACGTTCCTATTCCGACCAATCACAGTTAAATTTGCAAGATTAAGATATGAGCAAGTACAAAGAAATTTTGCGAGTTATCCTCGCGATGTCCATTATTATTGTCGGTATTCTCCACTTTGCCATCCCCGAACCTTTTGTAAAAATTGTCCCGCCCCAACTTCCTTATCCTTTGGAATTGGTTTATATCAGTGGATTTTTTGAAATATTAGGTGGAATTGGACTATTAGTACCAAATGTTAGCCGGGCCGCAGCTTGGGGCTTGATTGCGCTATTTGTCGCTGTTTTTCCGGCTAACATCAATATGGCAGTTAATCATATCCATCTTGACGATATTCCTGATTCACCTATATTTCAAGCGATCCGGTTGCCACTTCAAGCAGTGCTAATTGCTTGGGCTTGGTGGTACACAAAACCATCATCTAGTCAGCGTAACCAAGCGGCATTAATCAACTTAGACGATGTTTGAAAGGGTCTTGAAATCCCCTTTTTTAAGGCGGGGTTAGGGGGTTCTGAGTCATTGATTATCAACCGAAGAACTGTTTACAACATCCTCTTAAACAAATGGACTTTAGAAGTCCTTTATTTACTATTTTTGATTAAGCGGACAAGTAACCGTATTTCTCCCCGACCAGTCAGTAAAAGTATTTTCATCTTTATAATGGCGGGGAGTTTCCATTAACAAATTCCACGCATCTCCAGCATCTAACAAATTCATCCGTCCGGGATAGTGAGACTCTATTAATTCTTGCACCAAGGGATAATAGTCAGAGTTTATACCTGGAAAGATATGATGTTCAGTATGATAAGAAAAGTTTAAATGCAATTTATCAAAGATTTTGGGAACCCGCAAAGAAACACTATTTATTAATGGATCATTAATAGTTGTCATGCGGCAAAGCAGGTGATTTGTATAAATATAAAATATCGATATAGCGTAGCCAATACTAATGGGTAGAAAGTAGCCGAGTACAAGGTTTAAAGGGGAAAATTGCAAAAATGCAATAATACTGAGGTGCAGCGATAACATCACTAGAAGTTCGCCAAGTATTGCTATGCGCTTTTTCGTACTAAGAGTAAAAGTGGCAGGAACATAATCAACGGATTTTCCATTAAATAGCAGTACAGAGGTCAGATGGCGGAAAGTATATAATCCCCATACTGTCATCATTCCAACTATTAAACCTATGGGACTGACTTCACTAGAAGGCACTAACAGATTCTGAATTCTTTTTCCCCAAGTTTGAGGCTGCTGATATAAGTAGTTGCGATCGGGATCGGTTAAGGAATTTGTTTTACTGTGATGCACTCGGTTATGAACTGCTTGCCACAAAGTCGGCGGCATCCACTGCATTGTGAACCCTAACAAACTACTAAAATGCATGAGACGGGAATTTCTAATCACGCTGCCGTGCATGATGTCATGGGAGCTAATGCCTAATATGAATATACTATTTCCCATAACTACAGCTATTGGTAAGTAAAGCCACAAAAGATATACAGACCAATTGTTTAGCTGTGATGCGATCGCCCAGCCGAAAATTAATATTGCTATATTCAAGAATAAAATGATTAATTTGCTTGAATCGGGTGCAAAGGCCTTAGCCGGAAGAAAGGGGCGCAATGTTTTTGCATACTCGGCTTGAGGAATCATCCGATCATTAATTTGCATGAATTTTATAAGGGTAGATGACTTATTCAAAAAAACATCAAGCTAATTTTTGACTTGATGCACGATTGCGTCGTATTTAGACACCTAAAAAATATCTAAATACAACTTTTGTAAAACTTAAACTTCAAAAAACGAAAAACTAACTTTAAATCGATTTTTTTAAGATACAGCTTTATTTAAGACAGAAAAAATATTTGCACGACCTTGTAGCATGACAAAAAAAGTGTTTTGTGTTATGCGCTCGACCGAGACTATTTTAAATATTTTTTTTTGCCCATTATGTGATTATACAGTTAATTTTTTTTTCTTGCTATTTATAAATTAAATGGTTAGATATTTTACTTATTTCCATAACACAAGTTATGCCTAAAATAACTCAAAAATAAGCATTTTTTATTAATAAAGTTATTCAAGTTACTTAGATTTTCTGCTATGGAGCATTTGAATCACTAAATCTGCTATGGAGCATTTGAATCACTAAATAAGTATACTGGCAAAACACACTCATAACGAGTACGATACGATTAAGCAAAAACAGCAACTAGATTTTGCTATTATGCAATTTATAAGCCAGCTTTACCAGGCTTTCCCCAGAAATGATTGTAGCCCAAACATCTCGTTTGATTCTCCGGCAGCTAACTCTAGATGATGTAAACGACTTGGCGGCAATTTATGCTGATCCGGTTGTAATGAGATTTTTTGGTAGCACTTATACTTGCGAAAGTACAAAGCAATGGTTAGAAGAAAGAGTTTTCAAGTGCTACGAGCAACGAAAATGGGGCTTGTGGGCGACAATATATAAAATAGATAACAAGTTAATTGGGCGATGTGGGCTGATACCTCAGCTAGTAGACGGGCAAGAAGAAGTTGAAATTGGTTACCTACTAGCAAAAGAATATTGGGGTAAAGGTCTAGCAACAGAAGCAGCTTGTGTTAGCCGGGATTATGGCTTTGAAAAACTAGGAAAAAACCGCCTAATATCGCTCATCGATCCAGACAATGTAGCATCACAAAAAGTAGCCAAGAAAGTTGGCTTGACTTACGAAAAAGATACTTATATGTGGAATAAAACCGTCCGCATCTATGCCATGTATGCTGGAAAAGTAATGACCTGAATATCATAGATGCGATCGCGCTTTTCAAGACATACTTACCCAAAATCTTACGGTAAAAGTAGAATTACTCTTGCTCACCGCGTCCAACCAGCTAATACGTTTGGACGTTTTACAGTGTCAGGAAAAATGTTTTTAAAGGCATTTTGGCGATCGCTTGATTTTTCCTTACTCAAATTCCAGAGTGTTTCGTAAAAAAAGAATGACACTCCAGCAAAGTTGCGCTCAAGGCTTGCTGCTACTTGACTTTGAATTTGGGTCATTGGTACAGAGCGATCTTTTAACCCCGATAAAATCCCTACACTTACAGGAATATGTTTCTTAGCGGCTTGCACTTCTGGATATTCTAATTCCTTGATAAAAACATTTAGATCGTTGCGATATACTTGCAAAACCAATTCTTCCACTAACCCTTGGCGTTCCCACTTCTGCCAATCGGCTAAAAACAAGTCATAGGATACGCGCTGCGGGTTAGGAGCCATAGAAATGGTCGCGTTAGGTTTGCGGGCTTTGACGGCTCGAAACACCCGTTGCAGATAACCCGTAATTTTATCTGCTCTCCAGCGCAACCATTGCGCCTCTTGAGGATTTGCTGGTGGGTTTTTGCCGGAATGCTCTTTTTTGTACAAGTTTACGGTGTAGGGATCGTAGCCTAACTCAGATGGCAAGCCAAAGTGATCGTCAAATTGAATGCCATCAACATCATACTTGCTGATAATTTCTACGATCAGGTTTTGAATGAAATTTTGGACTTCTGGATGAAAAGGATTAAGCCAGACGCGATCGTGCTTACCTTCAGCCCAGATTTTGCTACCATTACGGCGACTTGTCAGCCAATTTGGGTGACGCTTGGCTAAACTAGAATCGGCGGGAGCCATAAAGCCAAATTCAAACCAGGGTATAACATCTAGTCCTTGCTGATGTCCTTGGGTGACAATTTCTTTGAGCAGATCGCGCCCCTGTAATCCAGGTTCAGGATCGAGCGATCGCCCGATTACTTTTTGCGCCACTGGACTTGGATACAATGTGTATCCCCAATTCCAAACGGTGGGATAGACTGTATTAAAATTTAGGGCTTTTAAGTTTTGCAACGCCCCCGTTAAGCGACTTCGCTCAAACAGCACGTTACTATCAATATTTGTCATCCACACACCCCGCAACTCACTTTTAGCCGCTTTTAACGGCTGAGGTAAGGCGGTTTGCAACATCAGCACTGCAACTAGGCTTAAAGCTAATAACAAAGTAAATCCAGACTGTAAGCGGCGTAACTTCCACATTATCCAGGCAATTTAGGTAGTAATTTGACGATTTTAAAAGTCTATAGTTGCGGCACTAAAACAGTACAATACTAAGGAACAAATTAACATTATGTCAGTCTCTAACTTTATGTTAACTGTCCGTAAATGGCAGCAAATTTGGCGTTTAGATATGAATTATGCGATTAAAAAATTTATACAAAAACAATTAAAGCAATTTATATCAGTATCGTTGTTAATAGCTATTATATTTTCACTTAACAATTTACTACTGGTAGAGAATGCAACCGCAAAGACTCAGAAACCTAGTTTAGTAACTAGAGAAGAATTAAAGCGCGATCGCATGAGCGAAAATGTCCGATTGACTGATAGCGTTGCCAAGGCAGTAATTACAAATTTAACTAAGCAAACAGGAATTCCCCCAGAAAGACTAAAAATTACTCAATACAGTCGCCAAACTTGGTCAAATGGTTGCTTAGATCTTCCTAAAGCTAGTGAAATTTGTACTCAGGCTTTAGTAGAAGGTTGGCGCGTTGTGGTATCAGGAAATGGTCGCACTTGGGTATACCGCAGCGATCGCAATGGGCGGATTTTACGCTTAGAATCTCCGAAAAAAGCAACAAAACAATTGCGTGAAAAACTCAACTAACTTAAGCACGACAATCGGTAACTCAAAAGCCATTTAGAAAGCTTGAATGCTTGTAATTAAGGCGTAGAGGGCTTCCTCTCTGGCGATATTCCCGTAATACGCAAGAGGTGTGTACCTATAAGTTTCAGTTACTTTTCTTATAAATAATTTGTACTTTTAAATACTATAATTAATGAAAAGACATAAACTAAGTGGTTATTCTTGGCGGCTGTAATAAAAAAAGCTTTCTAACGTATCTACTAATTTCTTAGATAAACCACTTAAGTTGCGACCGCGACTTTAACGTTAGTTAAAGCCCATAAGTAAATATCAAAAATACAATTCTCAGTTTGAGAGGCAGATCGAGGCGTGGGTCAATATCAACTTAGTCAAGAAAGTCGGCGCTATAATCCTGAAGCGCTCGTAAAATACTATCGTTTCCGTCCTTGGCTAGTATGGGGACGGATTTTAACTATTATTTGGTTTTTTTCTGGCTTTATCTTTGGCATGAAATGGGATGAATGGCTGGGAAAAGTCGAACAAAATCAGCCCAAACGAGCTACTCAACTACGAAAAATAATTACTCGCCTAGGTCCAACTTTTATCAAAGTCGGTCAGGCCCTATCAACACGCCCGGACTTAATCAGAAAAGACTTTTTAGAAGAACTAATTAAGCTGCAAGATCAGCTACCGCCTTATAGTAATGCGATCGCTTTTCAGACCATAGAAAAAGAATTAGGTCGCCCCCTAGAAGAAATCTACAGCCAAATTACACCCCAGCCTGTAGCCGCAGCTAGTTTAGGACAAGTATATCAAGCGCGTTTGCACACTGGAGAAGAAGTAGCAGTAAAGGTGCAGCGCCCAAACTTGCGCCCAGTTTTAAATCTGGACTTGTACTTAATGCGGTGGGCGGCGGGTTGGCTTGCGCCTTGGCTTCCGCTCAATCTCGGTCACGACTTGCAAACAATTGTGGATGAGTTTGGGACAAAGTTATTTGAGGAAATTGATTATTTTAATGAAGGACGCAACGCCGAGAAATTTGCCACCAATTTCCGCGACGATCCGCGCGTCAAAGTTCCAGCTATTTATTGGCGCTATACTAGCCTCCGCGTCTTAACTTTGGAGTGGATTAATGGCTTCAAACTTACCGACACAAGTCGCATCAAGCAAGCCGGACTCGACCGAAATAAGATTATTGAAATTGGAGTAACTTCTGGGCTGAAACAGTTGCTAGAGTATGGCTTTTTTCATGCCGATCCCCATCCAGGCAACTTGTTTGCTACTCAGGACGGTCAGATGGCGTACATCGACTTTGGGATGATGGATCAGCTAACAGAGGAAATGAAAGAAAATTTGGTAGATGCGTTGGTGCATTTAGTTAATCAAGACTATACCGAATTAGCAGAAGATTATGTCAAACTAGGCTTTTTAGCACCAAATACCGATATTCGTCCGATTGTACCAGCCTTAGAAGCTGTCCTCAAAAATGCGATCGGCGAAAGTGTTGGTAGTCTCAATTTCAAAACTATTACGGATTCCTTCTCGGAATTGATGTACGAGTATCCTTTCCGCGTCCCGGCAAAGTTTGCCTTAATTATTCGTTCTTTAGTAACGCAAGAAGGAATTGCTTTAAGCTTAAACCCAGACTTCAAAATTGTTGAAGTAGCTTACCCATACATAGCCAAGCGCTTGTTGAAGGGAGAAACGCACGGGTTACGGCGACGGTTGCTGAACTTATTGTTTAAAGATGGTAAGTTTCAGTGGGAGCGGCTAGAGGATTTAATTGCGATCGCGCGCGCCGATAATAGCTTTGACTTATTACCTACTGCCCAGATGGGTTTACAGTACTTACTATCGGAGGAAGGGCAGTATTTGAGACAGCAATTAGTCATTGCTTTAACTGAAGATGATCGCCTGCATACTCAAGAAGTTCAAAGGCTGTGGAACTTGGTTAAAGATGAATTACAGCCAAATCGACTATTTGATGTCGCGATCGGGGCTTTAAGCGAGTTGTCCAAAGAGCGCACGGCAGCACTATTACCTGTTTTTAATGCTTTCAATGGAAAGCAAGGTAAGTAATACTGAAACTCTCCACAGCTATTAAAACTTAATCACAATTTATAAATTACTATGTCTTACTACCCAGAACCGCCGTATTTTCTAATGTTTGCAGGATTTGTAATCGCCTTAGCTGCGGGTACGGCTTTTGCTGCTACCCTAAAACTAATTGTGGCAAAATGGTCGAGCGATCGCGCGGCGGCAACTAAGGCTCAATTACCTACTGGACAATTGATTATTCCTTACTTAGGCATCAATGCTGGAATATTAGTATTTTTGTCGGCGGGGTTAGAAATATTCGGGTTTCCCGGCTGGTTGGCTGCTGCAACGGCTGCACCTTTAACCTTATTAATTGGTCTGCTCGTGTGGTATCAACTAGGCAGTATGTTGTCTTTTGTGGAAAAGAAGGGCTTTGAATCATTAGATTTGGATTCTTGGCGTTAAAAAGGTAATTATGCAAGTAGTTCGCATTCCCGTACTTACCGACAATTACATTTTTTTGTTGCACGATCCTATTGGAAATATTGCTGCTGTCGTCGATCCGGCGGTGGCGGAACCTGTAATAGAGCAACTGCAACAACTAGGCGCTAAATTAGAAGCAATTTTCAATACTCATCACCACCACGATCATGTCGGTGGGAACCAGCAATTGATCAAACGCTTTAATGATGTTGTAGTTTATGGTGGAGCCGAAGATCGGGGGAGAATACCCGGACAGAAAGTATTTTTAAAGGAAGGCGATCGCGTTAATTTTGGCGATCGCACAGGGGAAGTATTTTTTGTTCCCGGACATACCCGCGCTCATATTGCCTACTACTTTCCCGCAACAGCGACGGAATCCGGGGAGTTATTTTGTGGCGATACTTTATTTGCTGGTGGTTGCGGGCGATTATTTGAAGGTACGCCAACGCAGATGGTAGAGTCTTTAAGCAAACTGCAAGCTTTACCAGATGATATACGAGTATGGTGCGCCCATGAATACACCTTAAATAACCTAAAATTTGCTTTAACTGTAGATAGCAACAACCCTGAGTTAAAAACTCGTTTTGCCGCAGTTAAAGCAGCACGTAGCCGCGATGAAGCAACTATTCCTTCTAATTTGGGTTTAGAAAAGCGCACCAATCCATTTTTACGTTGGCAGCAACCAACATTACAAACAGCAGTTAATAGTAGCGATCCAGTCCAAACTTTTGCTAGGCTGCGAGGGATGAAAGATCGGTTTTAGAGCCTAGTTGCAAGTTATTGGTGGTTAATATGATAGTCCGACAACCTCGTTATAGCAAAGAAGAATTCGCTCAACGCGGCGATGAAATCTATGACTCTCAAGTGCGATCGCGCCTTGAAGTAGGTGATCGAGGTAAAATTGTCGCCATTGACATTGAGACAGGTGCATGGGAAATAGATACTAATGAAATTAGCGCTTCAAAACGCCTTGAAGATCGCAACCCCGATGCACAAATTTGGTTTGTCAAAGTTGGCTCTCGTTATGTACGCCGTTTTGGTGCAGGTCGTATTCACAAAGAACAATGATTGTCGGAAAAGTGAATGCTAACTACGAGCCAATTATCCGCTTGGATATTTGTAATATTGACAACGAGCAAGTCTATGAGCAACCTGCCATTGTTGATACGGGATTTAATGGTTGGTTATCTTTACCACCTAATTTCATCGCTGTCTTAAATCTACCTTGGAAAAGGCGAGGAAGGGCGACCCTAGGCGATGGTAGTGAGTGTATTTTTGATGTTTATGAAGCAACTATCATTTGGGATAAGCAACGGGTAGTCATTCCAATTGATGCAGCAGAGTCAGAACCCCTAGTTGGTATGTCTTTGATGGCAGGTTACACATTGACAGTTGAAGCAATTGGTAGTGCTTTAAACAATAGTGGGGTAAGTAATTAGATCATGCCAAGTCCAAGGCTCTAGTGTCAATCCTGCTCGTTGCGCTGCTGTTGTTTTGAATCGACTGTGTTGCCAGATCCAATTGAAGTAACTTACTACTAATCGAGTAGTTATCTTCGTTTGTTCCCAGACCTTGCCGAACTTATTTTGTCTGCGATGCCAACGTCCTGTTTGTTGTCTGACAATGCCATTGGTTCTCACGAACATCGTTGCATCTTATCTTTGCCAATGTGGTGGAGGATTTCGGGCGGTAATACTCTTTCGTAGCCTCCCCAATCATCGCTATTCCACTGTTTACACGCAGTCTTTCCTTCGCTACTGACAACTAATTCTTCAATCAAGTCATCGGTGTGTTTTCCCACTCGTGCCGCTAGTATCAGCCCATTTGAAGCAGCCAGACTCACACCAATCCAGTAATCACCTACCTCTAATTGGTCTGGGACACATTGCTTTTGTTTTTTGCGACGAATGACCACAATTCATCAGCACTCACTTCCTCCGTTAGCACCGCTTGAACTTGAGCATTGTGTACTAACTGCGCCTGCTGACTTGCTGCACGAACAATGCTAACCACCGTGTTATATGCCAGTTTTGTCGTGCGGCTGACCCCTCTCAAGCTGCTGCCTTCACTATGGGCTTGTAACACCTGCCGGATTTGTTCTGCAGTTACTTGGCGATGGTAGTACAAGGTGTCAAACCGTTCATTGAACGTTTGCTTGCACAGAGGACAGAAGTACCGTTGGCTACCGTTAGGGGCTTTGCCATGTTTATGAGTACTAGGGTGACCGCAGAGCCGACATTCCATAGATCATGTTTGAAAGTAGATGTCTCTCTACTTTACTCGACCCACCATATTTTGACGCACTACCAAGCAATTGAGGGTGGTTTGGTTCAAATCGAAAAGTTATGAGCAGGCTAATAAAGCGGTGCAATCAATTAAATAGTTATCGTTTTTTCTGTTGAAATGTGAGAGTTACTAGCGGCGGCTGACCTCAACTATTGTACTGCTTCGTTTGTAGGTGGTGGCATTAGTTTAAAACTTGTCTGTTAGTGTTTGGGGTCAGTTGCTGATTTAGATACAGCAAGTAAAGTTCTGATGTACCGTTGTACGAGATAGCGTTGCTGGTCTGCATGAAATTGCTCAGGACTAATGACGCATCCTATTCCAATACCGTCTACCAGTGCTATTAGAGCATTTGCTTCTAGCGTTAAGTCAACATCTTCCCAAATCAGCTTTGCCTTTTGCAACTCAACCAACTCTTGGCAAATTAGCTGACGCAGGGAATTATAACGTTTTTGATGTTCCTCAATCAGTTTTTCGCGTCCGATTGCGTATCCTAAAAAAGCAATCCACACTTGCCAACCTTGTACACCACCAGGTTCAAAAGGCAGTGCCGCAAAAATCATCTGCTCAAGCCGCTCAATTCTAGACTGCGATCTTTTACAAGCTGCTTCCATGTCCCTAAATAGATTCTCAAACACTCGCTCTAGAGCAAACAGTGTGAGTTCATCCTTGTCGCGGAAATAATGGGTAACAACGCCTGTTGTTGAGCCAAGTTCTTGAGCAATCGCCCGCATACTGGCGCGGTCAAGTCCTTCACGAATAATCACGCGCCACGCCGCTTCAGTCACTTCAAGACGACGAGTTGTATAGTTGGTTGTTTTCATAAGGCTTTAAAGGAAGCTATCTAACTTGTTGACATTTTATCACAACAGTTGTTATACATTATCCAACAACTGTTGTGATTCTATATTCCGCCTCTGAGGTGAAAATCCCGTATGACTCAGACGATTTGGTCTGCTTGGACGATGTTAGGGCTATCCACAGTCGGAACTTGCGCTGGCAACTTGTTCCTCAAGCAAGCTAATTTAGCGCTATTTAACCCTGGCTTACTGCCTCTGCTTACGTCGCCTTGGTTCATCGCCGCGATCGCTTGCTACATCTTTGACCTGATTCTCTTTACTCAAGCCTTACAGCATTTGCCTATATCAGCAGCAGTTCCAGTGGTTTCAGGGATTCGGATTGCGGCGACGGCAATTTTAGCTGCTGTGTTCTTTGATGAACATCTCACCTTCAACCAGTTGTTTGCATCAAGTTTGATTGCCGCAGGGATCGTTATCATGTCACGCATTTAAGAGGAGAATTGACCATGACGCTTGCACTGTATCACGCTTCCAATTCGCTCTGTTCTCAAAAAGTGAAGCTAGTTTTGGCTGAGAAAAATCTGGAATGGAAAAGTCATTTAATCAACCTCCTGACATTTGAGAACTTACAACCGAGCTATATGCGGCTCAATCCTAAAGGTGTTGTTCCGACACTACTTCACGATGATCGAGTCATTACTGATTCAGCCACGATCGTTCGATACCTGGATGAACAATTTCCCTATCCTCAATTAATTCCGGCTGAATCTATGCTGCAAAAGAAGATGAATAGCTGGATCGATCTACAAAATCGATTTCCAATGCGAGAAGTGATGTACGGAAACTACCGAGGAATTGAAGGGGCTGTGTTGCGACGCTTAGTTCAAATGAAAGCAGAATTGCTCCCTAAACTGATGCAAGCAAATCCAGAACTGAAAGAGTCGTATGCCGCTAAACTAGAGGACGTGAGGCAGTGGAATTGCACAATTCAAAATGCTAATGAGATTGCGAATCTTAATGCAAAAATAGAACCAATGTTGGATCAACTAGAGACTCAGTTAAATCAGACAAACTGGCTATGTGGAGATAGATATTCCTTAGCCGACACAGTATGGACAGCCGTTTTGAATGGGTTAGACGAGTTGAAGTTTGGTCACTTATGGGTAGACCGCACACGTCCTGTACTCAGTTCATATCTCAACCAACTAAGATCCCGCTCTAGTTTTAACACGGCAATTCAGAGTGATACGATGCCTTTGCCAATGCTTCTAGCAGGTTTACGAAGAGTCTTTCTAAGTGTCTGATAGTTGCCAGCAGCATTGGCAACGCGGTGCAGGCGACCGTTTGAGTCTTTTCGTTGAGTTCGAGAGGTCATTGGCGGCTGACCTGTGCCGTTAAGCATCTTTAAATTTGAGCGTATATCAATGCAGGTAGGCTAAACTGTTGAACATCTGGGCAGAGTAGATTTCTCTTTATGAAAGCTGTTGACGTAGTTGAAAGCCTTGCGTCCTAAGCTTGGTAGCGTATTTACTTGGGAGAAGTATATAAAATCTTCTCAAGGTGAGGAAACGACTACAGGCTTAAATCTTCTGGAACTCGCTAGGGCTAACTGTCCTAAAATTCAAATTATAAAAACACCTAAAGATAAGGCAAAATATCTAGGTACAGACTGGGGATGGTGGATCAAAATAACCGTGTAGGTTGGCTGCGTTATGCGGTTCAAGCTAAAAAGATTAACCCGAATACATCATATCGAGATGTATTCGGGCATGAAGAATTTTCATCTAATTTTTATAGCAGAGATATAGAGGCTGATCATAGGGGAATTCTTGTTGCAAACTATGTGAGTGAAGATGCCTAAAAAACTCTATGTCGCCGCTTATTAGTCTTGAGCGATCGCTTTACAGATTTTTTAGATGCGATCGCTTCGTAGGAAATTACTCAGTAGTTGCGATCGCATCCTATATTTAGGTAAAATCGTAGATTCGACCAATCGATAAAAATTAGGTAGTTTAGACTTTATAGGCAAGATTATGGCAAAGCGCGTACAGTTAGTTTTAAATAAAGATGTTAGCAAATTAGGAAAATTAGGCGACTTAGTTGAAGTAGCTCCTGGTTACGCTCGTAACTACTTGCTTCCGCAAAAAATGGCTGTTCATGTCACTCCTGGTATCCTCAAGCAAGTCGAACGCCGCAAAGAGAAAGAACGTCAGCGCCAAGATGAACTTAGAGAACAAGCACAAGGCTTAAAAGCTAGTTTGGAAAAAGTAGGCAGCTTTACTATCGCTAAACAAGTAGGTGAAGGCGAATCTATTTTTGGTACGGTAACAGACAGGGAAGTTGCAACTTTAATTCAAGCCGCCATTGGTCAAGAAGTAGATCGTCGGGGAATTACTTTACCCGATATTAGCAAAACTGGTACTTATACGGCCGAAGTCAAGCTACACCCAGAAGTTACAGCTACTGTAGATATTCAAGTAGTAGCTGAATGAAACAATATCCTTCCCCTAGTTTTAATAGCTGTGGGGAGGGAAACTACTCTCTTTAAAAGCTCTGTGGAGGGCAACCCTCAAGAGCAGACTTTTCGCTCCCAACTTCTCGCGCTTAAAAATTTATGTTGGAACAACTCAACTTTCAAGGCTTGGGCGTACTCCCGCCGCAAAATATTGAAGCAGAAGAAGCGGTTTTGGGAGGTATTTTGCTAGATCCCGAAGCGATTAGCCGGGTAAGCGATCGCCTATTAACTGAAGCCTTCTATATTAGCGCTCATAAAGAAATTTACGAAGCCGCCTTAAAACTCCAAGGACAAGGTAAACCTACCGATTTACTTAGCGTCACAACTTGGTTAGCCGACCATGATTTGCTCGCAAAAATTGGCGGAAAAAGTAAGTTAGTGCAATTGGTAGATCGCACTGTATCGGCGATAAATATTGACTCCTTGGCAACGCTGGTAATGGACAAATACCTGCGGCGCAAGCTGATTCAAGCTGGTAATGAAATTGTCCAACTCGGCTATCAAACAGAAACCGAACTACCGATAGTCCTCGATCGGGCAGAACAAAAAGTTTTTAACATTACTCAAGATCGTCCTCAGCCTGGTTTGATTGCAATTGAGCATACATTAACTGATACCTTTCAAGATTTAGAGAATCGTGATCGCGAACAAACTTTACCGGGAATTTTGTCAGGCTTTTATGATTTAGATGGGTTGACCAGTGGTTTCCAAAAGTCAGACTTGATTATTGTTGCCGCGCGTCCGGCGATGGGTAAAACTGCTTTATGCTTAAATATTGCCCGAAACGTTGCCAGTCGCTACAAAAAGCCTGTAGCAATTTTTAGCTTGGAGATGTCTAAGGAACAATTGGTGCAACGCTTACTAGCCAGTGAAGCGGGAATTGAAAGTCAAAGAATGCGGAGTGGGCGGATTAGTCAAAATGAGTGGGAACAACTAAGTCGGGCATTTGGTAACTTATCTCAATTGCCAATGTATATAGACGATACGGCAAATATGACTGTCATGGAAATGCGTAGTCAAGCCCGCCGTTTGCAAGCAGAAAAAAATAGCGAACTTGCCTTAATTGTGATCGATTATTTACAGCTAATGGAAGGCAGTAGCAATGATAATCGCGTCCAAGAACTATCAAAAATTACTCGTGGTCTTAAAGGTTTAGCCCGCGAATTGAAGGTGCCAATAATCGCGCTCTCTCAATTGAGTCGGGGTGTAGAGTCTCGTACAAACAAGCGTCCTCTCCTTTCCGATTTAAGAGAATCTGGCTCCTTAGAGCAAGATTCTGACTTAGTATTAATGATTTATCGAGATGATTACTATAATAGTGATTCTCCCGATCGCGGAGTTACCGAAATTATTGCCGCTAAACACAGAAATGGCCCTACAGGCGTGGCTAAACTGCTATTTAATCCCCAATATACTCAGTTTCTAAACCTCAAAAGGTAATTATCTAAGTTTTAGGTCGAACGTGAGATAGGGATTAACACTTTATTTGTTGAAGTGCAAGCATTGGCATTTGCTAAATAGGCAATGCTCTTAAAATTCGCGACGTGCAAACACCAAAATAGCGATCGCAAGCAATAACACAATGTAAACCAATCCATAACTGGCATTGGCTATTAGTGTCAGTGAATTTGGTAATAATTCCGTACCGTAAACTGCTTGATTTTTTAAGTCCAAACGCGATAAGTCAGGCAATATCAAGTACAAAATTTGAGTTAAGCGCTCAAAGCCAGGATTGCGACTAATCCGCCCAATATTAACTAAGTCTTGGCTAAAATGCCCCATTAAATAAACCGCAAAAGTTAAGAGCGTTGCTAGCACCGAACTTGTAAATACTCCCAAAGCTAAAGCAACGGCTGTAATCAAACTTAGCTGCAAAAATAAATATAAACTAGCAAGCAAAATACTGACGAGCGAGTAAGTAACGCCTTGAAATTGCAAAAGTGCTAGATAAATTACTGTCATTACCGCTACAAGTAAAGCTAAAACACTAGATAATCCTAGATGCTTCGCGGTGATAAATTCGGCTCGACTAATAGGTTTAGCAATCAACACTAAAACCGTGCGTTTTTCAATTTCTTTACTAACAAGTCCCGTACCTACAAACACTGCCACAATTAAGCCTAGGATATTCATGGCGGCTAGTCCAAAATCTAAAAAGATTTTATCTTCTGTAGTAGCAGCTATTTGTGGGAGTAGCTGCATGACAACTACCATTAACAAGGCATAAAAGCCAATAATGTACAAAATGCGATCGCGAATTACTTCCCGAAATACATTTGTTGCCATGACCAAAATTCTGCCCAAGTTCACTATTTACTTCCTTTAAGGTGTTAGCGCGACGGGAATATTAGCAACTTGCAACTGTAACTGTTGTTCTGGGTAATCGGTAAGCTGCAATGATAGTTTGTTCACGTCATCAAGTAAAGCTGTGGGGATGCTAACTGTCCCAGCAAAATTGTTGCCATCTGGGGGTAATTCCTCTGGTAAGCCTTCAGCATTAGCGCTTAAAGTTCGTCCCTGCTCGTCAGTTACATCCATAAAACTATACAAAAAACGTACAGTTTTAGTCCCTTTGTTTTTGAAACTTAACTTCAATACTAAAGCACCACCAGAGTACCGAGCCGAGATTACACTTAAAGTCACATCTTGATTAGTATTACTAATTGGGAAACCTGGTTGAGGTGCTTCTTTCGCGGCTACTAATTGAGTTGGCGCTACAGTATTATTACTTTGGTGCGATCGCACTTTTTGCGGTTTAACTTTCTTGCCTTTACCAGAAATTCGGGCTTTAACTGCTGCTAGAATATCTTGCTCTTTCAACATTACTACCGCGCCCTCTTTTTGTGAGGTTGGCTTACGAACTTTTATTTTAGTTGCGGGACGAGCATCGGGCTTAGTAACACTTTTAAGTGCTTCATGACCGATACCATAAGCCAACATTCCACTTACATAACCCGAACCCACCATCAAAGTTAATAGTACAAATGTTAGAATCGCCGTCGAGTTTAATTTCATTTGTTTGAAAAATATCTTTTTAGTAATGGTTAGGAAATAACAAAGCCATCGTTATGATAATATATGCACCTGGGGAAAACTTCGCGCGCTCTAGGGCAAATATAGCTTTCACCCATCCTAAGTCGGTCTGGTATCGATATAATAAAATGTAATCTACGGCAGTTGGCCGAGCGGTTGAGGCAACGAGCTCATAATTCGTGTTAGGCAGGTTCAACTCCTGCACTGCCGATTACAATTATTCCACCATTAAAAAATTTCTTTCTTGTGCCATCCCTATGGTAGAAGTGCTAACATTTGATATCAAGCTAGGGGTGTCTGGACTGGCCAGGCTGAGATAGTCCCTTAGAACCTGAGACTGGGTAATACCAGCGGAGGGAAGCTGTTATTAGAGGTAATAAATAATGCGGACAGAATGGATTGCCAAACGTCAAGGGCAGAGCAATGTGTCACAAATGCACTACGCTCGTCAAGGTGTCGCCACCGAAGAAATGCAGTATGTAGCAAAACGCGAAAACTTGCCTGTTGACTTGATTCGCTCCGAAGTAGCGCGGGGAAGAATGATTATCCCAGCAAATATCAATCATCCTAATCTCGAACCGATGGCAATTGGTATTGCTTCTAAGTGCAAAGTCAACGCCAATATTGGTGCTTCGCCTAATTCCTCAGATTTAGCCGAAGAAGTCGCCAAGTTGAATTTGGCGGTTAAGTATGGCGCTGATACGCTTATGGATTTATCCACTGGAGGCGGCAACTTAGATCAAATTCGTACCGCCATTATCCAAGCTTCCCCGATACCAATAGGCACAGTTCCCGTTTATCAAGCATTAGAAAGCGTTCACGGAACGGTAGAAAATCTGACCGCCGACGACTTTTTGCACATCATTGAAAAGCACGCCCAGCAAGGAGTAGATTATCAAACTATTCATGCCGGGATACTAATCGAGCATTTGCCTTTAGTGCGTGATCGCCTGACCGGAATTGTATCGCGCGGCGGCGGTATTCTGGCGCGGTGGATGCTGCACCACCACAAGCAAAATCCCTTGTATACTCACTTTAGCGACATCATCGAAATTTTTAAAAAGTACGATGTGTCTTTTAGTTTGGGCGATTCTCTGCGTCCTGGTTGCACCCACGATGCCTCGGATGCTGCTCAATTAGCGGAACTCAAAACGTTAGGACAACTAACGCGCCGCGCCTGGGAAGATGACATTCAAGTGATGGTAGAAGGCCCTGGTCACGTACCAATGGATCAAATTGAGTTTAATGTCAAAAAACAGATGGAGGAGTGTTCGGAAGCACCTTTTTATGTTTTAGGTCCATTAGTTACAGACATTGCTCCCGGCTACGACCACATTACTTCTGCAATTGGGGCAGCGATGGCGGGTTGGTATGGTACAGCGATGTTGTGCTATGTGACCCCTAAAGAGCATCTAGGGCTACCAAACGCCGAAGATGTTAGGAATGGGTTGATTGCCTACAAAATTGCCGCCCACGCCGCAGATATTGCTCGTCATAGACCAGGTGCTAGAGATAGAGATGACGAATTATCCCAAGCTCGTTACAACTTCGATTGGAATCGCCAATTTGAGCTATCTCTAGATCCAGAACGTGCCAAAGAATATCATGATGAAACCTTGCCCGCAGACATCTACAAAACTGCGGAATTTTGCTCGATGTGCGGGCCTAAGTTCTGCCCAATGCAGACTAAAGTAGATGCCGACGCATTGACAGAATTAGAGAAATTCTTGGCAAAAGAAACAGTTACAGCTTAAATTTTGATATAGAGACGTTGCAATGCAACGTCTCTACATTGTCCGAAATCGCTCTTGAATATCCGCGATCGTAAAAATTGACTGAAAATTCAAACCCGCCGATTGGTACAACTGCGCTCCTCCCTGCTGCCTGTCTACTAGCGCCATCACTTCAGTAACGCTGTAGCCAGCACCAGTGAGACGTTCTACCGCTTTTAAAGCTGATTGTCCCGTAGTTACAACATCTTCTAGCACCACGACAGGCGCACCCGCAGGTAAACTTAAGCCTTCAATATATGCCATAGTTCCATGTCCTTTAGCTTCTTTACGAATAATCAATGCTGGAATTGGACGCTTTTCGTAGACAGAAACTACACTTACTGCCGTAACAATGGGATCGGCTCCTAAAGTAAGCCCAGCAACAGCTTGAGTATTGCTAGGTAGCTGAGATAATAGTAGACGTGCGATCGCCCAAGCGCCTTGAGGATGCAGAGTTACTTGCTTACCATTGATGTAATAAGAACTTTTTTGCCCAGAAGAAAGCACAAAATCACCTTCTTTATAGGCAAGATCGCAAAATAAATCAAGTAAATGCGATTTTAAGCTAGGTAAGTCGGCATTAATTGCCCAAACTTCCGTATTTATCTGGTTGGGGATTTGGTTAGTCATCACTAAAATTTAATAGTTGTGGCAAAGCCAAAAATAAGCTAACACTGATGCTAGATGCAACCATAAACAAAATATCTATAAGTGAGGAAAAACAAAATGGGGATAAGACTTAACAGTTTAACGGGCGCTTTGGTTATTTTTACGAGCATTTGTGTTGGTTCAACAGCAATGGCTCAACCTGCTTCTGTCAATCAGTTTTCTCAGTATGAAACCCTCGCCGACAGGTTTGAGAAGGTCTTTTACACTAACGACAAAGTTTATTCTAGAAACCGTTCCTTCCTGCGGCAGCTAGACTTTCTTATCGGTATTGGTTCGCTAAATACTTCTTTTGTAGAAAATGAAATTACCGCAGACACTAGAGCAGTTAATATTCTTTACAGAGATTCAATGTTAAAGCAGGGTTCTAGCGATCGCGTAGTTCGGACTAGAGATTTACCTAATCCTTACGATACCTCAATTTTGCAGTCTCCTCGTATCGATGTTAATAGTGGGGCAGAGCCTACACAACAAGGGTTGTAACTAAAGGAATAGCGCTCGCAATCATGAACTTATTCTTGGCTTGGAGTATAAATTACTTATGTTACAAGTATTGAATAAACAGTTAGCCTCTACAAGCAAATTTTGGAGGCTTTAATTATTTAGATTGCCCGTTAGAAAAATCGTAACGCAGAGTTATGTATTTACGTGCGCCTACCATACAGGTATTGAAGGCTGGAAAAAATCGAGTCAAGGGCCTACCTCTTGAAATGCAAGCAGGAGACATTATAGTAATGCGCCCTTTGCTGCATAGTTTTTCGCCATCTACTAACCCAGCACATCCCTGGGTAATACATTTTGAGTATTCAGCCATAAATCTTCCTAACGGTTTGGAGTGGTGCAATTCAATAAATTAGTTAGGCTGGAATTGTAGATAATTTAAGGATATTAACTTTGCAACCGTTACGAGTCGTAGTAATTGGGGGAGGAGCGGCAGGCTTTTTTGGTGCAGTTGCTTGTGCTAAAGCATCTCGTCACACTCAAGTCACTTTATTAGAAGCTAGTCGCCAACCTTTAGCTAAAGTCCGCGTTTCGGGGGGTGGGCGCTGTAATGTTACTCATGCTTGCTTTGATCCTCTTGTCCTCGTCCAAAATTATCCTAGAGGTGAAAAAGCACTGCGCGGTGCTTTTAGTCGCTTTCAAGCTACCGATACAGTTAAATGGTTTGCAAACCAAGGTGTGAAGCTAAAAACTGAACCCGATGGCAGAATGTTTCCCAGTACCGATAGTTCCGAAACAATTGTTGAGTGCTTAACAAAAGCCGCTTATCTTGCTGGAAACGTAGAAGTAATTACTAGCACAACTGTTGTATCAGTTGCCAAGCAAGCAATAGGGTTTGAAATTGAACTAAAAACCGGAGAGAAGTTGACGTGCGATCGCATTCTCCTAGCTACAGGTAGCAACCCATTAGGCTATCAAATTGCAAGTTCCCTAGGTCATACTATTGAACCACCTGTACCTTCACTATTTACCTTTAATATTATTGACAAGCATTTAAAAGAATTAGCCGGAATCAGCCCTGGTTTAGTTAAGTTAAGGCTGTCAGTAGATAACAAAACTTATTTAGAACAAACCGCACCACTACTAATTACGCACTGGGGTTTAAGTGGCCCCGCCGTTCTCAAACTATCGGCGTGGGGTGCAAGACTATTGCACGATCGCAAATATCAAGCAACTTTACTAATTAATTGGCAACCCCAATACAATAGCGAAGAACTGCGGTCAAAACTGCTATTAGTAAAATCTGAAAATGCCAAAAGAGCGATCGCGTTGCATCGTGGTGTTGACTTGCCTCACCGTCTCTGGCAATATATAGTCGCTCGTGCAGGCATAGGCACAGAAGAACGCTGGGCGGAACTATCCAACAAAACCTTGAACCAAATAATTCAAGAGCTTACCCAAGGCGCTTATCAAATTCAGGGCAAAGGAGCATTTAAAGAAGAATTTGTTACCTGCGGCGGTGTCACCCTCAAGCAAGTCAACTTCAAAACAATGACAAGCCGCATCACACCAGGCTTATATTTTGCTGGAGAAGTTTTAGATATTGACGGCGTTACTGGCGGCTTTAACTTTCAAAGTGCTTGGACAACGGCATGGATAGCTGGACACGCCATAGGCATTGTTGACTCTTGAATTTTATTCCTTGGCTGGCGCTAAAGCTTCAATAATATTGAATTAGATTAAAACGTAAAACGATGAAATTCAGTGAAATAGTCCAAAAACTAGGCGACAGCACCACTACCAATAGTCTGCCAGACAACGATGTAGACATTACTGCGATCGCTGCTATTGGCGTTGCTACTCCCAATACTCTTAGTTATATAGAGGGAACCAAATTTGCCTTAGAGGTCGCTACAACTAGCGCTAGTGCCTTAATTTTGCCTTTAAACGAAACGCAATTGCAAAACCAAGCACGAGAACGTGGTATAGCCTGGATCGGTACATCAGTACCACGATTACTGTTCGCCAGAGCGATCGCTCTATTTTACCAACCCTACCGCCCCGCACCAACAATTCATCCTACTGCCGTAATTCATCCCACTGCCCAACTAGGGCAAGATGTGTATATTGGCGCTCATGTAGTAATTGAAGCTGACGTACATATCGGAAGTCGCGTTTGCATTTACCCCAACGTTGTAATTTATCCCCAAGTACATATAGGAAGCCGCACGATTCTACACGCCAACTGTACAATTGGCGAACGTACTCAAATCGGCTCTGATTGCGTAATTCATAGCGGCGCGGTTATTGGCGCTGAAGGTTTTGGTTTTGTTCCCACACCTACTGGCTGGTACAAAATGGAGCAGTCGGGGATTACCGTTTTAGAAGATGGGGTAGAAGTTGGCTGTAATACCACTATCGATCGCCCCGCCGTCGGCGAGACGCGAATTGGTAAGCAAACAAAACTTGATAACTTAGTTCATATCGGTCATGGTTGCCAAATCGGCGCAAATTGTGCGATCGCGGCTCAAGTAGGATTAGCTGGTGGTGTAAAATTAGGCGATCGCGTTATTTTAGCAGGTCAAGTCGGGATTGCTAATCAAGCCAAAATTGGTAATGGGGCAATTGCTTCTGCTAAAGCTGGAATTCATAAAGATGTCGAGCCTGGTGCGATCGTTTCTGGCTCTCCGGCGATTCCCCACAAACTTTATATCAAAGCTGCTGCAATTTACAATCGATTGCCAGAAATTTATCCCTCTCTCAAACAATTGCAAAAGCGACTAGGTGAAAAATAATTGTAAGTATTTGTAAATTCCTACCTTTTTGGTAGAGATTACCGTACCTATTCAACTACTCAAATAAATCAGTATGAGGTCAAAGGAGCTATGCAAATATTTAAATTAAGTCTACTTGAGTAAATACAAGGGCAGGACAAATTTTAGGGAGATTACTACTTTTTATACATTCTGCTTTTAAAGCAACTTTTTGTACATTAGCAATATTTAATCTCCAAGTCTTTACTTCTCCTCTAGTTACCTCTTTTGAACCAATGTTTTTTTTGTCGAGATAAACAGTTAACCTCACTTTAGTTTCTGCACCTACATTGCTTAAATATTTATTTGTATCATTAATACCAAAAGCTAATTTTAAAGTATTAAATTGATTTTTTGAATTACGAGGATTTATTAAACAATCTACGCCCGCAGGTGTATCAGCCTTTATTTGACTATTTGTAGGATTATTAGAATTTTGACTAGCAAGTTCAGCAATAGCTATAACTGTCGCTCTACCAATAGTTAAATTCTTCAATGATTCGATAAAGGATTGATTGTTTGAATCAGCACTTGTAGTTGAACATTTGACTTCAGTTAAAGGAATAGGCTGTGTAGTTTGTTCCAAAGGTACAGGAGCCTCTGGTGTTGCTAGTTTTGCTGGAGGGCTTATTTTTGTAGTAATTGGAGGTGATAAAATTTCTGGAAGTCTTGAAGTTGCTGGGCGTGAGGAAACTTTTGGGCTTGGTGAAAGTGCTGGAAATGCTGGGCGTGAGGAAGCTTTTGGGCTTGGTGAGGTTACAGGAATTGTTGGCGTTGTAGTAGGCGATCGCAACGTCGCTGGAGTTTGGGTTTGAGTTGGAGTAGAAACTACTTTCGGTGTTACTTTAGTTACACTTTTTCGAGCTACTTGCTGCATAGGTAATAACGAGCGAGACAGATAAAACGCTGCAACCGCCGTTGCTATACTTAGACTAATAACTATAGGTATTATTATGTGGGGCTTTAACGGTCTAGACTCACTATTAATTCCACTTAGTTGTTTGGGTGGAGGAAAATCAGTAGATAACTGTTTTTTTGTAGTTTTTGGTATAACAGTAATTTGAGAATTATTGTGAATGTTTTGTAAGTCTTCTAATACTTCATCAACAAATTGATAACGATCGCGAAAATGCGACTTTACCATTTTGTCTAAAATAGTAGCTAGGCGATCGCTTACTTGCGCGTTCTGTCGCCAAAGAATTTCTCCAGTTTGAGTATTTTCTGCGAGCTGTTCTGGATACAGCCTTGTTAAAGCTTGAATTGCGGTGATTCCTAAAGCATAAATATCGCTACTAAAACGAGGTTTTCCGCCCAATTGTTCGTTTGGTACATAGCCTGGAGTTCCTACAGAAATTGTCGAGTAACTGTTAGATTGGTAAGTAGTTGGTAACTGGATTTCTTTGACTACTCCAAAGTCAATTAAGAAAATTTTGCCGTCTCGCCTGCGCCTAATTAAATTAGATGGTTTGATATCTCGGTGGATGACGTTTTCTTGGTGAACAAATCTTAGAATTATTAGTACATCCCTTAAAAAGACAATTATTTGTTCTTCACTCCATTGCCTATTTGAAGTAATTTCTTGGCTAAAATCGTGGCCGTCGATAAATTCTTGAACTAAATAAAATTGATTATTTTCTTCAAAGTGAGCTAGAAGTTGCGGGATTTGTTCATGATTACCTAGCTTATATAATATCTCTGCTTCGTTATTAAATAATCTTTGGGCTGCTTTTAATACACTTGAAGAATTAGAATTAACCTGCAACTGCTTAACTACACAGATTGGTTTACCGGGGCGATCGCTATCTTCGGCTAAGTAAGTTTCCCCAAAGCCTCCACGTCCTAAGAGTTTGGTAATTTTATAGCGTCCCCGGAGTATTGTACCTTGCATAAAATTTATTAATAATTAGCTATTTAGTAGTAGCGCGGTCAAATTTTTGATTGTTTTTTGCATATTATCTGGCTCAATCTTTTCAAAAAGTTAATTTTAGCAACTTTTTGAAAAGATTTAAATAGGCAACTACTTCGATCGCAACTAATTATTAAGTGACGTACAACTATAAACCTAGCTTTTTTAAAAGTAATCGTGTTGATACCACATGACGATCCAACCCTAACTGTTTTGGTTCAATTCCTAACGCCAAAGCAATTAATTGTGATAGATGCAATACTGGTAAACCTAGTTTTTTGCCGATTACCTTTTCTACTTCCGGCTGGCGAGAATCAAGATTAAGATGGCATAATGGGCAAGGCGTGACCATACAATCAGCCCCTTCGACTATTGCTTCAGTGATGTGCATTCCCGCCATTTTAAAGGATTCGGTAGTAGCATAACTAGCTAAGGGCCAGCCACAGCATTGAGTCCGACCTCGATAGTAAACTGGGGTTGCGCCTACAGTTCTAAATACATTTTCCATTGCTTCTGGTCTAATCGGGTCGTCGTAGGGCATGGACGACTGAGCGCGGAGCAAATAGCAACCATAAAATGCTGCACATTTCAATCCTTGTAAATTTTTTGTAACTCGGCGTTGAATTTCCTCTAAACCATAGTCTGTAACCAAAGCATATAAGAGGTGCTTAACTTCGGTACTTCCCCGATAAGGCAAACATCCTTCTTTTACAAGTAAGCCATTAACTTTTTCAACATAGCTAGGATCTTTTTGCGCTGCTTGTTTTAAGCGCTCGTCAACATGACCAATAACGCCTTGACAAGTGCTGCAATGAGTAAGTAGAGGCAAATTTAGTGCCTCCGCCAAAGCAATGTTGCGGGCATTAACGGTATCTTCTAATAATTGCGAATCTTCTTTAAAAGTCCCAGAACCGCAGCAAGCAGCTTTTTTAAGTTCAACAAGTTCAATTCCTAGCGCTTGGGTGAGAGCTTGAGTAGACTGATAAAGCTCCCGGCACGCTCCTTGAGCGACGCAGCCAGGAAAGTAAGCATATTTTAAAGTTTTTTGAGTAAGCATAATCAGAAAAATTAGCTAAAAGGAAGAATTTGAAACCGCGACTTTATTGGCTAGAAGCTTTGATTTGAATGGTGTTTACCAAAAAATAGTCTGAAAATTTTGTCTCCCTAGTTCCCTTTCCCTTGGCTCCAATTATGGACACTTAGAAAATAGAACATTTTCAAGAGATATGCGATCGCTCTTGACGATAAGATAAATATGCTCAAAATGTTAGCAGCACTAGAGCCAAAGATTAGTTAATTGCTAAGGACGTTGAAGTATGAATGAATCAGAAATTTTTGCTAAAGTTAAAAACATCGTCACCGAGCAGTTAAGTGTCGAACCAGATAGCGTCACACCTCAAGCCAATTTTGCCGACGATCTAAATGCTGACTCCCTAGATACCGTCGAGTTAGTTATGGCTTTAGAAGAAGAATTTGACGTAGAAATACCTGATGAGGCAGCAGAGCAAATTACTACAGTTCAACAAGCTGTAGATTACATTAGCAGTAAAGTTGCTACCTCCGCTTAAAAAGCAAATGCTTTCGGGTGAAGCAGTAAATTCCTTGGTGAATAAAAGCAATGTCGTCGTCTAAGTAAAAGCAAAGTCTTTTACTAATTTACTAGACCGCCAACGCCCAAAACTCTAAACCCGAAATATAAAAATGATTTTCTGAGTTATGGGTAAGTAATCGCTGACTTTAACAGACCTATGGCAGATATTGATTTGAAACGAGTGGTGATCACAGGTGTCGGTGCGATTACACCGTTAGGTAACAATCCTCAAGATTACTGGCAAGGATTGTTAGATGGACGTAGTGGCATTGTGCCTATTACTTTGTTTGATGCCTCTAAGCACAAATGCCGCATTGCTGGCGAAGTCAAGGGGTTTAATCCCCATGACTACATAGACAGTAAAGAAGCTAAACGGATGGACAGGTTTGCTCAGTTTGCAGTAGCAGCGAGCTTACAAGCAATTCAAGACGCTCAGTTTGAAATCAACGAACTGAATGCCGCCCAAGTAGGGACAATTATTGGTACAGGCATTGGTGGCATCAAAGTACTAGAAGATCAGCAAACGGTTTATTTGAATCGGGGCCCAGATCGCTGTAGTCCGTTCATGGTGCCGATGATGATCGCCAACATGGCAGCCGGATTAACGGCAATTCATACAGGTGCAAAAGGACCAAACTCTTGCCCTGTAACTGCTTGTGCGGCGGGTTCTAATGCCGTAGGTGATGCTTTTCGCCTGATTCAACAAGGTTACGCTCAGGCGATGATTTGTGGGGGTACAGAAGCTGCCGTTTCACCATTACCCTTTGCGGGATTTGCCGCCGCCAGAGCGCTGTCTACCCGCAATGACGAGCCAACTCGCGCGAGCCGTCCCTTCGACCGCGATCGCGATGGCTTTGTAATGGGCGAAGGTGCGGGTATTCTTCTTTTAGAAGAACTTGGACACGCTACCAGTCGTGGCGCACGGATTTACGCCGAAATTATCGGTTACGGTCTTACCTGCGATGCCTACCACATGACATCCCCAGTCCCCGGCGGCGAAGGAGCAACTAGAGCCATTCAGTTGGCACTTAAAGATGCAGGACTAAGCTCAGAACAAGTAAGTTACGTCAATGCTCACGGGACAAGCACAGGCGCTAACGATCCAACAGAGACGGCGGCAATTAAAAAAGCCTTGGGTGATGCGGCTTATAAAGTAGCGATTAGCTCTACTAAGTCCATGACTGGGCATCTTTTAGGTGGTTCCGGTGGCATTGAAGCTGTGGCAACTGTAATGGCGATCGCTAACGATAAAATTCCGCCGACAATTAACTTAGAAAACCCCGACCCAGAATGCGATCTAGATTATGTTCCTAACCATAGCCGCGCTCTAAAAGTTGATGTTGCCCTGTCTAATTCCTTTGGTTTTGGCGGTCACAATGTTACCTTAGCATTCAAAAAGTACGTTTAAGATGCGATCGCCTGGTTTTAAACAAAAAAATTAGTAGGAAATATTGCTGATTCTAGCCCAAATAATTCACTTCTAAAAAACAAGGCTTGTCCGTCAACCCACCTGATGGGATGATCGGTAGTGTGCTTAAGTGTGATTTAGTGTGATTTCAAATATTCCCTTGCTAACCCGTCATTAATAATTAAGAAACTATGGTTGTTGCAACCCAATCCCTCGAAGAACTTTGTATTAATTCGATCCGCTTTCTCGCTATTGATGCTGTAGAAAAGGCAAAATCAGGACATCCAGGGCTGCCTATGGGCGCGGCTCCCATGTCCTTTGTACTGTGGGATCGCTTTATGCGGTTCAACCCCAAAAATCCTGCTTGGCTCAATCGCGATCGCTTTTTATTGTCCGCAGGTCATGGCAGTATGTTACAGTACGCCCTGCTTTACCTGACAGGCTACGAAGATCTAACGATGGATGATATTAAGCAATTCCGTCAGTGGGAATCAAAAACCCCCGGACACCCCGAAAACTTTATGAATCCTGGGGTAGAAATTACTACAGGCCCTCTAGGACAAGGAATTGCTAACGGTGTCGGGATTGCAATGGCGGAGGCTCACTTAGCAGCTACTTTCAACAAACCAGGTTTGCCCATCATCGACCATTACACCTATGTAATTATGGGTGACGGTTGCAATATGGAAGGTGTAGCTAGTGAAGCTTGTTCTTTAGCCGGACACTTGGGATTAGGCAAATTAATCGCCCTTTACGATGACAACCACATCTCGATTGAAGGTTCTACCGATCTCGCTTTTACCGAAGACGTAGGTAAGCGTTACGAGTCTTACGGCTGGCACGTTTTGGTTGTAGAAGATGGCAATACTAATATTGATGCCATTCATCAGGCAATTGAAACTGCCAAATCTGTCACCGATAAGCCGACCATGATTAAAGTCCGCACAACTATCGGTTATGGTTCGCCCAATAAAGCCGATAGCTACGAAGCTCACGGTGCGGCTTTAGGCGCAGCAGAAGTGCAAGCAACACGGGAAAGCTTAGGTTGGAATTACGAGCCTTTTGAAATTCCTGAAGATGCGATGAATCACTGGCGCAAAGCAATTGAGCGCGGAGCAAAGCTAGAAGAAGATTGGAATCAACTTTATGCTAATTACAAAGAGCAGTATCCCCAAGAAGCAGCTACTTTAGACCGGATGCACGAAGCAGAACTTCCCGAAGGTTGGGAATCTGTTTTACCTAAATACACTCCCGAAGACAAAGCCGAAGCTACTCGCGTCCAATCGGGTAGAACTTTAAATGCTCTATCTGCGATTTTACCTGAGCTAATTGGTGGTTCGGCGGATTTAGCTTCTTCTAACAACACCTTGATCAAAGGCGCGGGAGACTACCAAAAAGGACAATACCAAAACCGTAACCTCCGTTTTGGGGTGCGCGAGCATGGTATGGGAGCTATTTGCAATGGTTTAGCTTTGGATGGTTCGGGTTTAATTCCTTACTGTGCAACGTTCTTAGTCTTTACTGACTATATGCGGGCAGCAATTCGCCTTGCGGCGCTATCAGAATCGGGTGTAATTTATGTCATGACTCATGACTCAATTCAGTTAGGGGAAGATGGCCCAACCCACCAACCGATTGAACACGTAAATTCACTAAGAATGATTCCCGACTTATTGGTAATGCGTCCTGCTGATGGTAATGAAACCAGTGGCGCTTACCAAGTTGCAATTAAGGCAGCTAGAGGCAAAAAATTCGGCAACAAAACTCGTCCAACAATTATTGCTTTGTCTCGTTTAGCTCAACCCAATTTACCTAATACTTCCATTGAAGGTGTAGAAAAAGGGGCGTATATTCTATCGGATAGCGATGGTACACCTGATGTAATTTTGATGGGTACAGGTAGCGAAACTCAACTTTGTGTCCAAGCGGCGGAACAGTTGCGCGGTGAAGGTAAGAAAGTTCGGGTAGTCTCAATGGTTTGTTGGGAGATTTTTCAAGACCAAGACGAAGCCTACCGCGAATCTGTATTGCCTAAAGCTGTGAAAAAGCGCATATCTGTTGAAGCTGGTGTTACTTTTGGCTGGTGTCGTTATGTTGGCAATGAAGGAATTGCTATTGGTATCGATACCTTTGGTGCTTCCGCGCCTGGCCCTGTCTGTATGGAAAGGTTTGGATTTACTGTAGAAAATGTAGTAGCTAAAGCCAAATCTTTATTGGGTTAATACTTCATTATTGATTGTAAAAGGTGGGCCTTTATTGCTCACCTTTTTATTGACTGCTGAAACCCTTTGAAGCGAAGTTGATAGAGTAGTTGTATCAGCAAGAAAAATCGGAGTTATGTTATGTACGAAGTTTCCCAAGAGAAAGATATATTTTTAGTTCGTATCTCCCAAATAGTTAATAATTTGATCGATAGCAATAGTTTCTACCAAGAAAAATTAAACAAAAATGAAATGGTTTTAGATTTGGTAGATTTATTCAAGCAGTTATCATTAGAGGAGTTTGTAACTATTGAAGATGAAGATTTGATTCACAGAATTGATAGGATTTTAGTAACCCGTGCTATTTCTGGGACCTTAAATGATTTAACTCCAGAACAAATGAAAATGTTTGATGAAGCAGTAGAAAGGAGATGAAAAATATTGGCTATCTACTTGACACAAATATCATTACAGCTATCTTAAAGAAAAATGAAAAAGTTAATCGTGAATTAGATAGGATATCGAGTCAAGAGCAAGAAGTGTTTATAAGTTGCATAACTTTTTATGAAATTAAAAGAGGGTTAGTGTACGCAAAAGCTACAAGACAATTATCTGAATTTGAGCAATTGTGCAAAAAATATAAAGTTGTACTGTTAGACGACTTGCAAATTATTGAAAAAGCCGCAGAACTTCATGCAGATTTAAGACGCAAGGGTACGCCTGTTCAAGATGCCGATGTATTAATAGCGGCTACTGCAATAGTAAAAAGCTTGATTGTGGTTTCTAATGATTCCGATATGCTGAGAGTTATAGGGTTGACGGTTGAGGATTGGTTGGAATTAGAATGAATGCGATCGCACGGGCAAACTCCTAGGACAGTGTTACAAATTATATTCCCCCAATATTGTTGCTAAAGCTGCAATTAATAGCTGATTTTGCTCGTCATTTCCTACCGTAATTCGCAGTTTGTCGTTTAATCCTGGCTGATTGAAGTACCGCACTAAAATACCATACTTCTTTAGTGATAGATAAAGCTGCTCGGCGGAAATTGTCGGAGTCACAAGCACAAAATTACCGTGAGAATCTCTAACTGTAAAACCCAGCTTTTTTAAATCTACAGTTAACTTTCCTCTTGATACTTTTACCTTCTGCGCGCAGATATTTTTATAAGTTTGGTCGCGCATTGCAGCAGTACCAACTAACTGAGCGATCGCATCTACGTTATAACTATCTTTAACTTTAAATAATCCTGCTAATAATTTGGGGTTAGCAATCCCAAAACCTAGCCGTAACCCAGCTAAAGCATAGCCTTTTGACAGCGTCCTCAGTACAATAACATTCTCAAATTCTTGTACTAAAGAAAGGGCGGTATATTCGGCAAAATCAACATAAGCCTCATCAATTAGCAATACACCCGATAGTTGGCTTGCTAGTTGACGCAAATCGTCCAAAGGTACGCAATGACCAGAGGGGCTATTGGGAGAAGCTATAAAGGTAATTGCTCCCTTGGCTGCAACTAATTCGTCAATGGGTAATTTAAAATCTTTAGGGTAAGGAATTTCTACAACCTCCGCAGGCTGCATGGCTGCTAGAGTGCGATACAACACGTAGGTAGGGGTTGGGTAAACGCAAGGGCGCTCGCGCCCCTCCGCACACGCCCGCACTAGCAGATTGAGCATATCATCGCTACCATTGCCTACAATTACCCAATCTGAAGGTACTCCCAAAGCTTTACTTACTGCATAACAAAATTCGCGCGCGTAGGGGTCGGGATAACGCCGCAGCCACTCGCTATCTACATTGCGTAAGACTTCAATTGCTTGGGGAGAAGGCAAGTAAGGATTTTCATTAGTGTTGAGTTTAATAATCGGCGTTCCGGGCTTTGGTTGTTCGCCAGGAGTATAGCCAGTCATTGCTGCGATCGCGGGGCGGAAAAACATAAGTAAACGTTAAAAAGAATTATTCATGCTTTTCATATTACTTGCCTAATTTACCTTCCCCCCCTTCTATGGCAATAATTGCCATTTTCTGCCAGAGCTTTAGTTATTGCGAGGCGCGATTATGTTGCCAAGCACTTAGAATAATTACGGCAGTAAAAAACACAAATTCATACAGCAACTCTGGGCTATCCTAAATAGATTAGAAATAAGCCACAAATGTAGTAGATATGAAGCTGGCAGCAAGAGTAGGTCAGGTAACGCCGTCAATAACTTTAGAAATCGCCGCCAAAGCAAAGGCGATGAAGGCTGAAGGAATTGAGGTTTATAATTTCAGCGCTGGGGAACCGGATTTTGACACTCCAGAACACATTAAAGCCGCAGCAAAACAAGCTTTAGATGAAGGTAAAACTAGATACGGCGCGGCGGCTGGAGAACCAGCACTAAGAAATGCGATCGCTCATAAGTTGAAAACGGACAATAATCTCGACTACCAAGCGGAAAATATCATTGTCACTAATGGCGGTAAACATAGCTTGTTTAACCTCATGATGGCGCTGATAGAGGCGGGAGACGAGGTAATTATCCCCGCGCCTTACTGGCTGAGTTATCCCGAAATGGTCAAACTAGCCGCAGGTACACCAGTTATTGTCAATACGGCTGATACTGGCTACAAAATCACTCCAGAGCAATTAAATTCAGCAATTACACCCAAAACAAAGTTACTTATTCTTAATTCCCCTTCTAACCCTACAGGTGTTGTTTATACTCCGAGGGAAATTGAGGCAATAGCGGAAGTAGTAGTAAAACGCAATATTTTAGTCGTTTCTGATGAAATATACGAGAAAATTATTTACGATGGGGCAGAACATATTAGTATTGCCTCCTTGGGTAAAGAGATATGCGATCGCACTTTAATTAGTAGTGGATTTGCCAAAGCCTACTCTATGACTGGTTGGCGGATTGGCTACTTGGTAGGTGCGACAGAAATAATTAAAGCTGTAAGCACAATTCAAGGACATAGCACTTCAAATGTATGCACTTTTGCTCAGTATGGAGCGATTTGTGCGCTGCAAAGTTCCCAAGATTGTGTCGAACAGATGCGTCAAGCTTTTACAGAGCGGCGTAAGGTAATGTTAAACCGACTCAACGATATTCCCGATCTTGTCTGTGCTAAACCAGATGGTGCTTTCTATATGTTCGTTAATATCAGCAAAACTGGATTAACTTCTTTAAAATTTTGCAAGGAACTTTTGGAAAGTCAACAAGTGGCGACAATTCCTGGTGTAGCCTTTGGTGCAGATGACCATATCCGTTTATCTTATGCTACCGATATGACATCCATTGAGAAAGGCATGGACAGATTAGAGAAGTTTGTTAGTAGTTTGCGACCTTAAGAAAAAATGCTCAAACCGACTCGCGGTACGATTGCTGCTGGCAATCAAAAAACTGCTGCCGCAGGAATTGAAATGTTGCAACAGGGAGGCAATGCTTTTGATGCGGCGGCGGCGGCAGTCTTAGCATCATTTGTAACGGAGTCAACCCTTACATCGGCGGCAGGTGGGGGCTTTTTGTTAGCTCATACTCAAGCTAATAATAATATTTTATTTGATTTTTTCTCTCAAACTCCGCGTTCCAAAAAACTGCAAACTAATGTTAACTTTTATCCTGTTGACATTGATTTTGGTGATGCGGTTCAAGAGTTTCATATTGGCTTAGGTTCAATGGCTGTACCAGGAAATATTGGCGGTATTTTTCACGTACACCAGAAGTTAGGTAGATTACCTTTTAAAGTTGTTGCTGAACCTGCAATTTACTATGCAAAAAATGGCGTAAAAATAGAGGATTTTCAACATTACTCTGCAAGTATTCTTAAGCCCATTATCTTTGCTTCTCCAGAAATGAAGAACGTATATGCACCAGATGGGCAACTGCTTAAGACTGGCGAAACCTTTTTTATGGAAAATTTTGCTAATACTTTGGCTTACTTAGTAGAGGCAGGAGTAGAAGAATTTTACCAAGGTGAAATTGCCCATAAATTAGTAAAAGATTGTCAAGAGTATGGCGGCTATTTAACTTTAGAAGACCTCAAAAATTATCAAGTTATAGAGCGACAGCCGTTAGTAATAAACTACAGAAATAACCTACTTTTAACTAATCCTTCTCCAAGTTCTGGCGGTATATTAATTGCTTTTGCTCTAGAATTACTAGCAAAAATTGATTTAACTAATATTGAATTTGGTACGCCCGCTCATTTGCGAATATTAACAGAAGTAATGCGTTTAACAAATGTCGCTAGAAAAGATAGATATAATACTAATATTTATCAAGAAGATATTGAAAAAAGCTTTTTATCTGTCGAACATATTAATCAATACGAACAGCAATTAATTAAGTCTGTGAATAAGTGGGGAAGCACTACTCATATTAGTGTTATTGATGCTGAGGGTAATGCTGCAAGTACTACTACTTCTCACGGCGAAGGTTGTGGTTATGTAATTCCCGGTACAGGCGTAATGATGAATAATATGCTGGGAGAAGAAGATTTGAATCCTCACGGATTTCATCAATGGCAAGAAAATGTCAGAATTTCTTCAATGATGTCTCCTACTATTGTCCTTAAAAATAATCAGCCGGAAATTGCTTTAGGTTCCGGTGGTTCTAACCGCATTAGAACGGCAATTTTACAAGTAATCTCTAATATAATTGATTTCCAAATGCCCGTAGATGCGGCGGTAAATAGCCCTCGGATTCACTGGGAAAATAATGTATTAAATGTAGAACCAGGATTAGGTAAAGAAGTAGAAAACTCTCAAAGAAGTCGCCTAATTCTATGGAAACAGCAAAATATGTTTTTTGGTGGAGTGCATACAGCAATGGAGTTTGAAGGCATTATTACGGGTGCAGGCGATCGCCGCCGCAATGGTGCGGTTTCGTCTACATAAATATCTACTTCAATTGCTCGTAAGCAGACAAAATAATCCGTTCTGTTTCTGACCAGTTGATGCACTTGTCTGTTACTGAAACACCATATTTTAGCTGCCCTAAATCGCTAGGAATAGATTGACTTCCTTCATACAAATTGGACTCTAACATCATACCAACGATAGAGGTATTGCCTTCTACAACTTGCTGAATGACATTTTCAAAAACTCTACCTTGTAACTTATAGTCTTTATTTGAATTGCCATGACTACAATCAATTACGATTCTTGGCGGTAAATTTGCTTGCTTTAATTTTTCTTCAGCTTCTTTGACACTTTCTGCTTCAAAATTAGGCTTACTTCCACCGCCGCGTAAGATAATATGACCGTAAGCATTACCTTTAGTCTTAAAACTACTTACTTGCCCTTTATGATTAATACCAAGAAAATTGTGTGGAGTTTTAGCAGATTCTAAAGCATTCAAAGCTACTTTAATACTACCATCAGTACCATTTTTGAAACCTACAGGCATAGATAGCCCACTTGCCATTTCTCTATGAGTTTGTGACTCTGTAGTACGCGCTCCAATTGCTGACCAAGAGATCAATTCACCAATGTATTGAGGGATAATTGGATCGAGGGCTTCTGTAGCTGTTGGCAAGCCTAATTCTGTAAGTTTTATTAGCAACCTACGAGCAGTTAATAGTCCTTTTTCTATGTGAAAAGAATCATCCATATCGGGATCGTTGATTAATCCTTTCCAACCAACTGTTGTGCGCGGTTTTTCAAAATAAACTCTCATAATTAACAAGAGTCTGTCTTCAACTTTTTCCGAGAGAATTTTGAGCTTGTGTGCGTATTCCTCGGCGGCTTTTGTATCGTGTATAGAGCATGGGCCCACTACTATAAATTTTCTGCTATCTTGAAATTGCAAAATCTTCTCAATTTCTTGCCTAAATTCTAAAATACTTTTTTCTAGTTCATACCCTATAGGCAAAATCTTTCTAATTTGTTCGGGAGTTATCAAAGTATGAGAATTTTCAATATGAGTATTAGATAAATGATTGTGCATGGTGATTAATTCCTGACTTAGGTGTATGCGATCACAATGTTATTATTTTAGAGATTAGCGAAACAACAAAAATTTAAGTATATGAAAAAAATATTGGGTTTTGATTAAATATTTTCGGAAGTTCTATTTTAGCAATCAACCCCCTAGGTAACGCTAACGGCGAATTTCAAAGCCATGTATACCTTCTGGGGTTTCTTTTTTGATGGCAATATCTTGGACAACCGCCGTAGAATTTCCTTGGTGACACCAGCGAATCATCTGCTCTATCTCAATCAAATTGCCTTCAAAAATCGCTTCTACTCTACCATCAGGTAGATTGCGTACCCATCCATTGAGGTTGAATTTATTAGCTGCTTGCAGAACTGACATTCGATAACCAACTCCTTGTACTTTTCCCGATACCAAAACATGATATCTAATTAGCTGATCTTGGTGGGGCGAGTTTGGCATGAACTTAAAAAAGTAGATAGCTGCTAATTTTGCCTGTGCGATCGCACTTTTATCCGTAAGCAAGCAAAAAGCCGTATAAATACTGCTGCTAGATACTTCTTTCTAACTTAACAGTTATACAGCCATGAAGACCAAATTTTGCTTGCTCTGGATACTTATTCTAGATTAATATTTCTAGTCATCGTCGTCATCGTCGCGGGATTTGCGTCGGCGATCGTCATCGTCATTATAGTCAGCGTCATCATCGCGATATCTGTTGCCAAATTTACGCTCACCATTATCGTCGCGGTATTTGCGTTGGCGATCGTCATCATCATCAGAGCGTCTACGCTTATCTCCAACCAAATTTTTAAACATATCTCCTAAGTTCATATTGCTCCTTATGAGGTAGTAGAAATTTATCTTGAGAGGGTAACTTAATCAGTAGTATGGCATAGCAGTTTTGGCTGATATCTCCCTCAGTAGATATAAATTGAATTTAAAGCATATGTTTCTTAAGTCACTTACATAGTTTAAACATCAAATCCAAGAAAACTAATTATTTTGCTTTTCTTGCTAGGTTATTAGTAGTTAGTAGTAAAACTCAGCTACACAAAAACTTATGTCTAGTTTGCCTCCTCTGAATACAATTACTATCTGGGCTATTTTAAATGATGAAATTGATGATGATACTGTAAATCAGTTAGTTTGGCATTACTTAGGATACGATTACAATCAACAAACAAAAACTTGGAATAATACTAATGTAACTTCTGATTGGCGCGATGAATATCCAGAACCTCCAGATTTTTTGATCAGCCGCCCAGCAACAGTAAAGTTAACTCGTTCTATTCCTCTGGAAAACAAACAGTTATTAAAAGAAAAATTAGGTTTTAAAGGTTACAAGATAGGAGAATTTGGACCCAGACAAACTCGCCGTGCTACGGCTGCTAATTGGTTATTAAGTTATTTAAAGCTTAACCAATAAATTTATAAACTATTAATACATTCTGGAGTGTTATTTTTAGGATTATTAACTTTGGTACTAACTGCATAGCTGGTCATTAAATTAGCTGGATAAGGGTGTAAAAGCGGCTGTAGCAGTTCGGATTTTTGCACCTCTGGATTTAGCCAGAGATCGTAGTCTTTTTCTTCAAGAATTACTGGCATTCGATCGTGAATAGGGCGCAATAAATCGTTAGCTTCTGTAGTCAAAATAGTACAAGAAGTAGTTGTTTGTTCATCAGGCGACTTCCAATGCTCCCACAAACCTGCAAAAGCAAATATTTGCCCGCTTTGCATCCGAAAATAGTAAGGTTGTTTTTTCCCTTCTTGACGTTGCCATTCATAGAAACCATCAGCAATTATCAAACACCGCCGCCGTTTAAAAGCAGCTTTGAATGACGGTTTTTCGCTCACTGTTTCCGATCTAGCATTAATTAGTTTTGCTCCTATAGCGGCATCTTTTGCCCAAGATGGAATTAAACCCCAACGTAACATTTGCAATTGTTTTTTACTTTGTTCGGGGGCAGATAATACGGCTGGTACTAGCTGGGTAGGAGCGATGTTGTAGCGCGGCTCTAGTGGCGGGATTTGGGTTAGATTAAACGTAGATGCGATCGCATCTAAGGGCTGACTTAAAGTAAATCTTCCGCACATAAAATCTACAATGACTAAATATTAAATGTTAGTGTTAGTTACAATTTTTGCCCTCCTCTATTTGACATAAAAATACGACTGCTTCTAGGGGATCGATCTCAATAAAAGTAATTGCTCTCCAGAAGTCTACTAGGTGATATCCTCTCAATTCTTAATGCAGAGACGCTGCAATTATTTGTTAGCAATAGCAGAAACTTGATGCGTACTTATCCTCTCTGTTCCTGGACGACATTGCAACCAAGCAAACATAGCCGCACTATTTACAAAAAGCAAGGTGATGGTTACTATCAACTGAAGCATGAGACTGTAACGCATAATTTTTTTACTGAGTTATACAAGGTTGTAGTGTTCTAAATGGATGTGAGTAACAGGTACTCCCAAATCGTGTAAAGCTATCTCTACTCGCTCCATCATTTTAGGTACAGCACAAATAAAATAATTACGGGTTGCCGGACGTTCAGGTATGTACTGTTGCAATAGTTGCTTATCAATATAGCCCGTCTCTCCCGACCAACCTTGGGGTGGTTTCCTCAAAACATGGAGAATTGTCAAGTTTAATTTACTCGCAAGCGCTGCTATTTTTTCTCGATAGGTCACTTCTTCCCAAGTTTTACTTGAATAAATTAAGGACATTGGGCGTTCATCATTACGTTCTGCCAAAGTAAGTAGCATACTCAAAATGGGCGTAATCCCAATACCGCCAGCAATAAAAACAAATCCTGCGGTATTTTCATAACGGTCAGTAGTAAAAACTCCATAAGGGCCATCTAAGAAAGCTTTAGTGCCTGGCTGAACGTCTTTGATAGTTTTAGTAAAATCTCCTACAGCTTTAATGCCAAATTCTAAGCGTTGGGGATGTTCCGCACTAGAAGCTATAGAAAAAGGATGTTCTCTCCTACGGAAGGGAGAAATTTGCAGCGTAATCCAGGCAAATTGACCGGGTTGGAAACGTATGCCTTCATGCCCTCTAGGTTGTAAGACCAAACTCCAGACATCGCCTCGTTGGGGAATTACAGCTTCTACCAAGTAAGGCTTTTTGAGCATAAATAAGGGTTTAATTACCCGTACATACACTAACAGCCACAAGGTAGTAAAAATAATGCCCACCCACACCACTTGCTCCCAAAATAGTCCTAAATACTTGCCCACACCCAGAGCATGCCCCAAACCAAAGCCGACAGAAGTCACTGCCAAGAATCCATGAACCATGCGCCAAGGCTCGTAGGGAATTTTTAGGCGTTTGCGTCCGATGGAAGTTATTACTATAAATACCAGTGCCAAAGTAGCAATAATTGCCGCTTTAGCTCGCCAAGGAGCTTGAGAAAAATTTAATAGCTGCAAGATTTTTGGATTATCAATAAATAAAATTATGGGATGAAGCAGGATGAATAAAAAAGAAATTACCGAGGTGTAGCGATGAAACTGTAAAATCAGATCAATTCCATAAGAAGCTTCAACGAGGCGAATTCTAGCAGTTAAAGCAAATTGCATTGCCATCATTGCCAAGCCAATGAAACCGAGGGCGATAGAAAAGTCTAGCCAAAAAGTCCGTCCTGAGTTTGCTGTAGGAGGGTAAAAAAGTAGAACCAGCAACGGTAACAGAATAACTATCAGATACAGGACTATCCAAAGTATTCCTATGGCTACAGGATTTTTCATTAATAGACTTCTCATAATCTCCTTTCAAGTTTTATGCACTGATAAACCCTGTAATTTCTAAGCGTGTCTTTAAAAGATCTTATAAGAAATATTTACTTATTAGACTGCTTACAAAAATCAAAGCTTAATTTTGATCTAAGTATAAAGAAACTCATAATTTTGAAAATAAACTATTAAACGAAATCGCAACTTAAACCATTTTAAGGTCACAATATTTCCTTAAATAGTGATTCGATAACCTGCAAATTTATCTACTTATTTATGTTGTTTTATAGCTAGTAGTAATAAGAATTGCTTGCGAAACTTGGTAAATTATATGCTTCTCAAACTTTATTGCACTACGAGTAAATTACTGAAGTTTAGCAATGTAAAACAAAAGTCTTAAGTTTCGCCTCAGTAAAAATACTGGTAAGTGTCGAAATTAGCTGAGGTTTAGTTAAAGATTTTATATTTAATGTGTATTAATTTAGCTATTTTATTGAGCATTTACCGGAGTTCTTGCGACAATAATTTTCGCAATCAAAAAAAAGCTAAAGTAAGTGCTAGTATCTACAGCAGACTTAAATTCTTTTCATATCTTTTAAAGCTACTATGCTCAGACTATATAATTTTTTACCTTCTGGTAACTGCTACAAGATTCGTCTTTTACTGACCCAGTTAGGCATTCCCTTTGAAAAAATAGAAGTGAATATTCTTAAAGGTGAAAGTAGCACTCCAGAATTTTTAGCTAAAAATCCCAATGGTAGAGTGCCAGTTTTAGAAACTGAATACGGTCAATTTTTAGTTGAGTCAAATGCTATTATTTTTTATTTGAGCGAAGGAACTCAGTTTTTACCTCAAGAGCAATTTTTACGCGCTCAAGTATTGCAATGGTTATTCTTTGAACAGTCCAGCCACGAACCTTTTATAGCTACTTCTAGATTTTGGATTTCTTATTTAGGTAAAGCAGAAGAATATATTGAAGCACTTGAGCAAAAACGCGCACCTGGTTATGCAGCCCTTGCAGTGATGGAAAAGCATTTACAGCAACATATTTTCTTTGTTGGAGAACAGTATACTGTTGCAGATATTGGTTTATTTGCTTATACCCACGTCGCTCATGAAGGAAACTTCGATTTAACTGGGTTTCCTGCTATTCAAGCATGGATTAAACGAGTTGAATCTCAACCTCTACATATTAGTATTAATCAGTAGTCCGGCAAAATAGTTGACTTTAATCATCTTTATTAATTACTACTAGCTTTTGCCGAGATGATAAGCCTAATTTAATCGTAATTCTAGACTTTGGCACATCAAACTTTTTAGCTAGTAATTTAATTAATTCTTCGTTTGCTTTACCATCTACTGGAGGCGATTTTAAACTTATAGTTAAACTCCCGTCTGCTTCTTCTTTTATCTTTTGTTGCTGGGAATTTGGCTTAACCTTGATACTTTTTTGCATTACTCTTTTTATCCAATTGCCGCAACCAGAGCCAACCTAAAATACAACCTATTACATAATGAGGAAAGTCCCACCAAGAGAAGGTAGAACCAAGCAGCAAACGTCCTACAAACGTAGCTCTAATCTGCTGTAATACTGGTGGATGCCACAATTGCAAAAATTCGAGTATACAAGTAATAATAAAAACCCATAAAGGAATTTGGCTAGTTGCTCGGCGACTTTTTACGAGCAGAAACGCAAATAAGCACCAGAAAATCTCATAAAATATCGCAGCACCATTATTATTGAACCACTGCCGACCAAATCCATTATAGAACTTGAAAAAAAAGCCCATCCCGATAACGATGAGCAGTGAAATAATGATATTTATTTGCTTGTTTCGAGTAAATGTCATACAAAAAGCAGTTGATTCCTAATTTGCCTTGCATAACATATCTTTGTAACTAACTATTAAGGTTCTGTGCGGCTGCCAGCACCAACTACGCCAATTTTATGGCGATAAGATAGTTCTGCACCAAACCACCCCGAAACACTTGTTAAAGTTCCGACAATCGTTGATATAACCAATCCCCAAGGCAATACACCATCTACCGGATTACCAATACGCAAAGATAAGTTAATAGCTGTCAAAACTAACAAAGTGACATTAATAATCATATGCGCCCACCCAGCAGTACGCTTGCGGACTCGTTCAATCTGCAAAAAGTCGCTCATGCCAATAATAGCTGCAACTACTCCACCAGCCAAACCCGCAACAATTAGCCAAAAAGATGCTCGCGCCCAAAACTCGTCGCGTACTAGAAAGTATACAGCGTCCGTCACTAAGGCTCCAGCTAAAAAGGCAATGGGAAAAATTACACTTAGGGGATGTAATGGATGACCAGCGATCGCAACGGTACTAGGTACACCTGTATCGCGGTATTCGCGATCATTACTTTCGATAATTGGTGGAATATTAGGAAATGGCGTGCTACTTGTCCGTTGTGTCTCCATAAGTTCTCCTAATGGTTATATATTTACAAACTTTAGATTTTAAGCGCTGGGCATTTTTTCGACATGAGCCTCAGCTTGCATTGTCAATCTTCCAGCTTCCACTTGTAAATGTTTGATTCTTAGCGTCATTCCTTCTAAATCGAAGTTACTGAGATTTAAAATTGCACTGGTTTGGTCTATTAAAGCTGTGGTTAATTCTGGAAATAGCTCCTCGCTTCCATGCTCTACGTTTTCTAAAACAACGGTTTGTCCGTCAGAACTAACAACTGGTACAGCCGAAAATACCACATGCTCCGTTTGATTATCGGGTAATGACACTACAGCGTTTAGAGCTATCTTATGCTCGCCAGGGAGTTTAAAATCGACGTGCTGGGCGCTAATTGTAAGGGGTTGTCCGTTGACAAATACTTGCAAGTTCTGTAACTGACTACGCACATAGTCAGAATTGAAAGCACGGTTGATATCGGATTCGGTGAGTACGGCGCGGACACTAGCATCGGTAGGCTTAGTTAGTTCAATTTTGCCAAGAGCAGCACTAAGAGGATTAATCGCTACCCCTGTCATGTGCATATCTAACTGATCTACACGCAGGTCTTTTTGCATTACCAGTCCATGACCAGCAATTCTTACATCTTCTACCTCACCTTGAATCAAATGTAGTGCATCGGTTTTAATCCTTACATGTAAGTCTTCGGTTTCATCTAGCTGGCTAGATATACCCATTTCTACGGCTTTATCTAATGCTTGCTCTCCTAGTCCGGGCCTGTCTTGCATTGCTTGTTGCTATTTCTGTATGAGGTTACTGAGTAAATCTAACGATTTGCGCTGTTATCTGTATCTGTCTTGTGGTGGAGGAAGCTATTTTTTACTTGACTACTATTAGTAAGATAGGAAGGTATGGCAAAAAATAGTAGTCTTCTTAAAGGAATTAGTCTTAGTAAAGTAGAAAACTATTGTATTTACTAAACTCTAAACAATTTAGGCTTATTTATACAAAAATAGCTTGCGATCCGTCAAAAGAAAGATGGAATCATTAAGGTAATTATGACAACCTAAAAAGTGTAGCCGATCCAAAAGATATTGAGAGGATATTTTAAAATGGCAGTAAAATTGGATGATGCCAAGCGCACGGCGTTAGGTAGTAAATTAGCAGATATTAAAGCAATACAGAACTTGCTAATTGCTAATGAGCAAAAATTCCTAAGCGAAATCAACGACCAAGATATTCGCGATCGCTTTCAAGATATGCTCAACGACGACCAAAAAAACTTGGGAGTTTTAGACACAGTTATTGTCCAGTATGGTGTTCAAGCAGAACCTAAAGAATCTGTTACCCAGATGGTAAGCAAGCTTGACGAGCTTATGGGTGGTTCGGAATTAACTATCTACGAAAAGGTATTTCAGCACGAGTTGCTCAAGCACCAACAGGCAATGAGTGGTATAACTGTACACAAAGCTGCTCAAAAAATTGGCGCAGATGTAATGGCAGCGATCGCACCATTAAACACCGTTAATTTTGAAAACCGCGCTCATCAAGAACAATTGAAGGGTGTTCTAGAAGTATTGGGTGTACGCGAACTAACAGGTGAAGAAGCCGACCAAGGTATCTGGGCCCGCGTTCAAGATGCTGCGGCAGCTTTTAGTGGTGTAGTTGGTAGCGTGGTTACTCATGCCAGCGATAAAGAAGATATGAACATCCAAGATATAATTCGGATGGATCATGCTAAAGTCAATACTCTCTTTACCCAAGTTGGAGCTACAGACGATCCCCAAAAACTTCAAGAGTACTTTGGTCAAATCTACAAAGATTTACTTGCCCATTCTGAAGCTGAAGAAAAAGTCGTCTACCCTGCTGTTCGTCCTTTCTACGGCGAACATGACACTACAGAATTGTACGACGAGCAAGCTGAGATGAAGAAGGTATTAGATGAAATCAAAGCAAGCGACCCGGCGGCAGTTGACCAGTTCAAGTCTAAGATTAGGAGTCTAATGGATATGGTTGGCGATCACATTCGCCAAGAAGAAAGCACTATGTTTGCTGCTATCCGTGACAACATGAGTAGCGACCAAAGCGAGCAACTAACTACACAGTTCAAGGCTGCTAAAAGCGAAATTCAGCAAAAAATGTAGTAATGTTACGCTGCAATCCGTCAAAATCCTTGAATAATTAATTTAAGTAAAAATCTCATCAAAAATCTAAATGGTGAGATTTTTTCTTGTGAGATTGCGCTAAGATTTGCTTTTGTAGCTGTTAATTAATAGAAAATTAGTTGTTTAGGGGTAATACAAGATGAATATTATAGATTTAATTAAACAAGAATATCAAACAATTCAGCGACTTTTTTTAGAAATAGAGAATACGCAGCAAACAGAAAAATTGTATGAGTTCTTTAATCAAATTTCTGAACAAATAACTACGCACTATCAAGCAGAAGAATTGACTTTATATTCATTGTTAAGTGAATACAAAGATAGTCAATCGTTAGTAGACACAGCTAAAAAAGAACATCAGGAGGCAATTCTATTACTAGAAGAAATTGAATCTTTCAGTCCTACCTCTTTAGAATTTAAAACAAAATTGCAAGAGTTGAAAAAAACAGTCCAAACTCATTTGCAGCCACAAGGTAATACCATTCTTGAGCGAGCGCAAACTTTAATAAATAAGCAAGAACAAGAGCAATTAGGAAAGGAATTTGTATCTATCAAAAATAAATTGCAAGCAGCTATGTAAAATTATTTATACAATATCTATTCAATTTATATTTTATATAACTTGTTATTAATAGGTATTCTACCTAGGCACGTAGCAAAAGTTCTTTACAGATGATTCTAAGGCGATCGCACCGTTGAAAATATGAAACCGTGCGATCGCCTCGATAACCTACTTCAACAATGCTTTTAGCCGTTAACCACCGCACCACCATTTGGATGTAAAACTTGACCCGTCATGTAAGACGCATCATCAGAGGCTAAAAATACAAAGCTAGGGGCAACTTCTTCCGGCTGTCCTGCTCTTTCCATCGGGACTTGTTTGCCAAAACTTGCAACTTTATCTTCAGGAAAAGTAGATGGAATTAAGGGTGTCCAAATCGGGCCTGGAGCCACAGCATTAACTCTAATTCCTTTTTCGATCAAGCTTTGGGAGAGACTGCGCGTAAAAGCAACAATCGCCCCTTTTGTGGAAGAATAATCAATTAATTGCTCGTTACCCTTGTAGGCGGTTACGGACGTAGTATTAACGATCGCGCTACCTTCTTTAAGATGTTTTAGCGCTGCTTTAGTCAAGAAAAACATCGAAAAAATATTCGTGCGGAAAGTCCGCTCTAGCTGTTCAGCGCTAATATCTTCAATACTTTCTTGGGGATGCTGTTCGGCGGCGTTGTTAACGAGAATATCTAGCTTGCCAAATTCTTCAACGGTTTGCTGAACCAAGTGTTGACAATAGCTTTCATCACCAATGTCTCCAGCAATCGCTACAGCGCGGCGATTTTGGGCTTCTACTAGCTGTTTGGTTTCCTTCGCGTCGTCGTGTTCGTTTAAGTAAGCAATTGCTACGTCCGCACCTTCTTTTGCAAATGCGATCGCCACAGCGCGACCTATCCCGCTATCAGCGCCAGTAATTAGAGCAACTTTTCCTTCTAATTTACCACTGCCTCGATACTGCGAATCGTCTGATTTCGGCTTGGGTGTCATCTGTGATTCAATACCTGGTTGTTGGCTTTGAGTCTGTGGGGGTTGTAATTGTTCTGCTGACATTGTAATTATCTCCTCGTTCTAATTGTTGGTTTAGAAAATTCCCCATTGCAAACTCCAGGATCTACTTATAGATCCAAGGTTTTATGCAAAAGCAACAATAATTTTGGTAGTTTTGGGTATTGTTTAAGACCTCTGTATAGTTGAGGTCGATTAGCAAAGGCATTTTTGTGTGCTTTTAAAAGAAATCTAACAACTGCTGTAGAGTTATTTATCATGCTAGAGGAGGAGAATATTTTTACTTTAATAACTCTTGAGGCGACAAGTTCCAGGAAATAATGTAATATTAATAATATTACATTTTGTTAAGTAAGTAATTAGATAAAATCTACTATGCACCTCAAAAAAGTAGTGTACTTAGGATTTTTATTCAATCTATTTATTAGCCTAAACTCTACTCCAAGACTGTTGAAGAAAATTGATAGTTATTTGAATTAACGGCCACCCTAATAAGCAAATTACTGCTGCCCAAGTAGTATTAATATCTAACCCCTGACGGACAGCAACAATTACTGCAAGCAAACTCCAAACAGATAAAATTAGCCCAATTGGTTCTCCTAGTAGTGGAATTAGCGTTAAAAAATTTAGCACCTGTGGAGCATAAGCGAAACCAATAGGAATTAGCAACTCTCTAAAGCTTGGGGAATTTCTTCTCAACCACTTGCCAATTTGCCAAATAGTCAGCGTCCAAAAATAGTAGCCAACTACAATACTTAGAGCATCGATCAAAAGTGCTAAAGGCAAAATAGAAATTGCTGTCCAATTAATTATAAAAACTACCCAACTACCTATTGCGTGGGAAATTGCTGCTAAGATTACAATTGTTAGAGCTACACGATTGATTATAGAGTCATTGGAGGCATTTTCATAAAAATTAGCATCCAAGGATAAAGCACTAGCTAAAGTTCTCCATAATCCCTTTCTTATCTCTTTATTTCTCATAATTGTTTCCTAATATTAATAGCTAAGTATAAAATATTGTTTAATTTATTAACTATAGTTAGATGTTGCAATTATTAGCTAGAATCATTTTTTGGTTGCGGAGTGGAAGCTTAAAATTATTAACTTTAGCTGGATTAATATTATTAGTTTGGGGAACCCTTTCACCCGTCGGAACGTTAATATGGTGGGCAGATGAAGGTGTAGAATTGCTTGGCTTAAAAAGCAGTCCTAGAGTTGTGTCTTCTAACCCCAACTCCACTTCAATCTCTAAATCCTCCCAGTTAAATTGTTATATTATCTTTCTACCAGGAGTAGGAGATTTTTCCGCTAATCAACTAACGTCGGGGGAAGAAGTATTTTTAGATAGTTTAATTACGGCTCATCCTAGTTGCATTGCCGTAAGCGATGTTTTTCCTTACTCAGCCGCTAATGAAAGCTTAGGAGGACAGCGCGTACTTGCTCCTTTATGGGAGTTTGCAGATCGAGCGCAAGGGTGGCTTGCAGTATCAAACGTGGTAATTAAAATTCGTAATTTGTGGCGATTTGCTATCTCTGCCGATCCCCGTTATGGTCCAATTTACAATCAAGGAATTGCAACAGCAATTATTGAGCGCATGAACGCCCAACAGCCAATACCAGAAAAACCATTGCAAATTATTATGGTAGGGACTAGCGGCGGCGTACAGGTTGCTTTGGGGGCGGTGGATTATCTCAAGCGTAGATTAGAAGCAGACATTACAATAATTTCTCTCGGCGGCGTATTTGCGGGGACAAATGGTTTTACAGTAAGCGATCGCGTTTATCATCTGCACGGCGAATTCGATTGGGTAGAAAATATTGGCGCAATTGTCTTTCCTTCTAGGTGGCGTTGGAGTGTAGGTTCGCCATTTAATCAAGCTCGTTTGCAAAATCGTTACGCTGTCGCCAGTAGTGGCTCTCATACTCATGATGGTGCGGAAGGTTATTTTGGCGAGGATTTGGTAAATAAAGGCGTTACCTATGTAGGTTTAACTTTGCAACAAGTCAACCAATTGCCTATTTGGTCAGCGAAAAAGTAATATGGCTCTGAAAAATCCTTATCTGTCGTCTTTATAGCCTTTGGAGGACGTAACAGGGAGTTAGAAAATGCTATCAAACATTAAAAGATAAAGTAAACAAGCGATCGTAAAAATAGGAAAAAAGCATGAGCCAAGTTTCAGGCAAAAGCATTATTATTACTGGTGCTAGTAGTGGGATTGGAGAAGCAACAGCAAAAATGTTGGCAGAGGGGGGCGCTAAATTGATGCTTGCTGCCCGCCGCGAAGATAAGCTAGATCAGCTAGTTACAGAAATCAAAGCTGCAGGAGGAACCGCAGCTTATCAGCTGGTAGATGTAACGAAACAAAGTCAAGTCCAGGCTTTAGCCGACGAGACGATAAAGGAATATGGCAAAATCGATGTCATGATTAATAACGCTGGGATTATGCCCCTGTCACCACTAGCTAAACTCCGAGTAGAAGAATGGGATCGTACTATAGATATTAATATTAAGGGCGTACTGTACGGTATTGCCGCCGTGCTACCTGCGATGCAAAAGGCGCAGAGTGGTCACATCATTAATATATCTTCGGTTGCTGGTCATGTCGTTTTTCCTAACGCCGCCGTATATTGCGGGACTAAATATGCAGTTAGAGCAATTTCTGAAGGGTTACGAAAAGAAGTAGGCAAGCATATCCGGTGTACGATTATTTCTCCTGGAGCCGTCGCTACAGAATTAACCGACCACATTAGCGATGAGGAAACAGCCAAAGGCGCAAGCCAGCTTTATGAAATTGCAATTGGAGCAGAATCCGTCGCGCGAGCAATTACCTACGCAATCGAGCAGCCTGCGGAAGTAGATATCAATGAAATTTTACTGCGTCCAACGGCTCAAGACTTGTAATCGTAGTTTGAAACATCCAATAGCGCATCCTTCAGGCACTTTTTCAAGAGAATAAAGATATTGGTAGTATCGATGTTTTAACGAAATTAGCTGCATAAATCAATCTACCCGTAAGGTTTAGAGCAGCGTTAGAAACAAGGAAAGGAAACTTACTCCTCAGCATTAAGACACAATCATAGAGGTATTACCGGGAGCATCTCCCCTTTGCATTAAGCAGTAATCCTTAAGGTGATAGTAGCCAAAAGTTGTTTGAGATGCACTAACAAAAATTAAAGAAGCGTTTTGTATTCTAGAGAAATAACGTAACAAAAAGGAGTGAAGACGAGATGGACGGTATTGAGGCGTTAGAAAAGGATCATGACAGAATTAGAAGCCTCTTTTCAGAGCTTGAGGGTACTGCTGATCCTCATGAACTACAGGATTGTTTCAACAAACTCGCTAATATTCTAACTATACATGCTGAAGCAGAAGAGCAAGTCCTCTACCCAGAAGCACGTAATTGCGAGGGTACTACTGAACTAATTGATAAAGGTCACCAGGAGCATGACAAAGGCGATCAAATGGTTCTGGCGATTAAATCTATAAGCCCTAATGAATCCGAATTCAAACAAAAAGTTGGGGAATTACAGGACTTTATGCTGAATCATTTAGATGAAGAAGAGAACGATCTTTTCCCCAAAGTCCGCCAGTGTATGAGCGATAGGAAACTGGAGCAACTGGGTGATGAGATTCGAGAGACTAAGGCTACTGTTGCACCCAAAGTAGTCGATTAATTCTTGTTTGCAGTGCAACAAAAAAGCAGCAATTAGGAAAATAACTAGATTAACAGGCTATCCCACTAATTTAGGTTTTTGTAAGTAGCTGTATAGCAAATTTATGAGCTTAGTAGTTGTCAGTAAGTGCAACTACTAGGCTTCTCAAACACGCATCGATTATTTTCTTAGCTACTTTGGTTCAAACTGATCTTTTGTAGCTCCGCAAACAGGACATACCCAGTCCTCGGCTATGTCTTTAAAAGGGGTAGCTGGTTCTATTCCAGAGTCTGGATCTCCTTGCTCTGGGTCATACGCATATCCGCAGACCGTGCATATACACTCCTCCATACTTGATATCTCCTGATTGATAACTTACTTGCATAGTACAAGATATTGAGGAGAGCGAAAAAGGAGTCGAAGGGAGACAAAGGCGGCTTTTTTACTAAATTCTGCTTAGAGCGGCGAAGCCGTAAGGGCTTTTCAAACTGTTAAGCTTGAACTAACTACTAATTGTGGATAACAAAATCAGGCGTTGCTGATTAGATGTATGAATTTCGGTGTAGAGACGTTGCATTGCAACGTCTCTACATTAGTTTTGAAATCACGCAAAAACATTTTCATACCTGAATTCAGCAACACCCAAAATCAATCATCTCCTCAAAAGGTAGCTCAATCGTTTTTCTAGGTTTGAGTAATGCTTTTGCTATATCCATATTCAGAGCTTTATAATTCCTCTACTTTTGATAGTAGCGAGCATAGATGCCAACTAGGGTAATATATCTCCAAGTTACTTCCACACTACTTATAAGTAATTTAGGCGAAAAAACAAATTGCAAATGAGAGACAAGCAGGAGGATGACTACCTAGACTATTAGTTAGGTTAAGGAAACATTACAATGCTTGCTAATTATATCAACCAGGCTATGGAACTGGCGGTTTACGAGATTATTAAAGATGAAAGAAATTATTGGGGTGGAATTCCAGGTTTACAAGGAGTATGGCGGCGTGATCAGACATTAGAAGCCTAATATTTTGGTTAGCTGCATTAATGCGATCGCACTTGCTTATTTTTTGGGCTTTGGTACAAACTTTTCGGGAATTATCCGATCGTTAGCGCAATTATGTAATCCTAAGGAGTCGGGACTCTTATTTAAAGCAAAGGCAAAATCAATGGACGACAAACTAATGCTAATGATTCCTGGTCCCACTCCTGTACCAGAATCGGCACTACTAGCTTTAGCAAAGCACCCAATTGGTCATCGCACCAGTCAATTTAGTAACTTGTTGGGAGAAGTAACGCAAAACCTCAAGTGGCTACACCAAACCCAAAGCGACGTGCTAATGCTCACAACTAGCGGGACAGGGGCGGTAGAAGCTGGGATGATTAATTTTTTGAGTCCAGGCGATCGCATTCTAGTCGGCTGCAATGGCAAATTTGGCGAACGTTGGGCGGAAGTAGGCGAAGCTTACGGTCTTAATGTCGAACAAATTACTGCCGAATGGGGTCAACCTCTAGAGCCTCAACAGTTTGCTGATAAGCTTACCGCCGACACCGATAAGCAAATTAAAGCGGTTGTCGTTACTCACAGCGAAACTTCTACTGGCGTATTAAATGACTTAGAAACAATCAATCGTCACGTCAAAAATCATGGCTCGGCGTTGATGATGGTTGACGCTGTAACGAGCCTAGGAGCAGTCAATTTGCTGATGGATGATTGGGGTTTAGATGTGGTCGCCTCTGGTTCGCAAAAAGGCTACATGATTCCTCCTGGTCTAGGTTTTGTGGCGGTTAGTCCCAAAGCATGGGAAGCTTATAAAACTGCAAAATTACCCCGCTATTATTTAGACCTAGGTAAGTACCGCAAATCTACGGCTAAAAATACTACTCCCTTTACTCCGCCTGTAAATTTGATGGTGGCGCTGCACACTACTTTGGGGATGATGAAAGCTGAAGGCTTAGAATCTATTTTTAGTCGTCATCAACGGTTAATGAAAGCTACTCGTGCAGCAATTAGAGGCTTAAATATGCCGTTATTTGGGGCAGATGAAGTTGCAAGTCCTGCAATTACTGCCGTTGCGCCCCAAGGAGTAGAAGCAGAGCAGATTCGCTCAATTCTAATGAAGCGGTTTGATATCGCCTTAGCTGGCGGACAAGATCATTTGAAAAATAAAATATTTCGGATTGGACACTTGGGCTTTGTTAGCGATCGCGATATTTTAAGTGCAATTTCCTGTATCGAAGTTGCTTTACGAGAACTCGGTTATGAAGGGTTTACTCCTGGCGCTGGTATAGCCGCCGCCGCTAGAGTTTTTGCCGAGTAAGACAGTTTCTGCATTGAAAAGCGGGTTGAATAATTCAACCCGCTTTTTAGTTTTTCTAGTAATAAGTAGGAATTTTCTCGATTTTTGCTCAGTCAGCATCATAAAGCACCATCGATTTTGCAGTCATCTTTACTGTTGAGAAATTATAACTAGCACAATTTATACAGTCTCCAGCCAGTCATAAATTCTACCCAACTGTTCTAGTGTGACTAATCCGTATTGCCAAAGAATCATTGGTAAAGGACCTGGATCTTGCTCCCGATGCCTTAAAGCTACAGCCACTTCTGCTGTAGAAATTGCCAAATCCTCCTGCAAGAAATTGATAAACCTAATGTACGTTGAGGGAGCCATTAACTTTTCACCTCCTGAATACTGTTAATTTTCTACTTTTTTAAGTTGATAACTATTTCCTAGTTTTGAGCAAGGAAACTAGCTACTTATTGCTATTACAGTGCTTGTTAGCACTCCGCACTTACAATTATTCCCTTACTGCTTTATCAATTCGATACTACAAGTTCGAGTATGGAATAAGATTATAGCGCACCTTGGCTTTAATTGAAGTCTAGATGATTAGATCTCTTTATACAGCAAAGATTCAATATTCCTTATCTACAGCAAGGAGTATCTTATATTATGAGCTATAACTCTGTGCCTGATTTAATCAAAATCTACCTACTCCCTTCCCGTTAAAAGATTAGGCAACTAAGGAGAAGATGAAATTGAGCGTTTTTTGCACCTGCTCCGCTGAGAGAAACTGATGAGATGCGAAAAACTGTTCTAACTGCTGCTGAATCTGT